>Ga0131853_10015055_pt1 | contig 14156 bp, 7 predicted proteins | sample TergutLab28metaG_FD_92764 | JGI IMG/M metagenome (GOLD analysis project Ga0131853, IMG submission 92764) | Labiotermes labralis P1 segment gut microbial communities from Petit-Saut dam, French Guiana - Lab288 P1 (version 2) (version 2) | ecosystem: Host-associated > Arthropoda: Insects >... | reverse complement strand
TGCTCCAACATGTTTCGGATCACAAGGGATCCAAAACATGTTGGATGAATTTTAAATATTTTATAATAATTCTAATTGTATCTACGAATTATATAATTGTGCATCCGTTGGCTAGTAAAGTGTTTTACTTTATGCTCTGTCACTGTTGCCAGTAGGAACAACACTCCTTCTTATCCACAACAATTATGCTGGCTCTGGGGCTTAACCAGACTTCTATCCAGTAGTTACCAAAACCCCTTGTCTCAGGTATCAAACAGATAAAGAATGAATGTATAATAAAATTAATTATATACGAGGCTTATTCAGAAAGTAAGTACTGTTTCGCTGTAAAAAAAAAATCGACTAAGGTTTCGTATAAAATGTTATTGTTACCAGATTCTACATTCTTCAAACTATTTTTGCACATATTCGCCGCCATTATTGAGGCACTTATCGTAGCGGGGCACAAGTTTCTGTATACCCTCCTCATAGAATGCGGCCGCCGATAACCCACATGACTACTGACAATGTCATAGAGTATAGTCCTTGAAATCTGAGGAAAGTGCAAGGACAGATCAGAAATTGTGCAACGTCTGTCGTCACGCACTCTTTCGTTAACCTTACGCACCAAATCATCATTCACCAAAGATGGACACCCACTTCGAGCCTCATCGTGCATGTTCTCTCGTCCTTCATTGAACATCCGAAACCATTTCCTAACAATGCAATCACTCATCGCATTATCACCATACAATTGACAGATCTGGTGATGAATTTCACTTGGTAGCACATTCCTAGCGTTCAAAAAACAAATTACAGACCGTATTTCACAGTCCGTGGCCCCTTCAATTGTCTTAAACATGTTTAACGCAGAGGAACAAACATAAACATAACACGAATTTCACGAAATGGCGTCTGTGGCTTCTCAATTGATACAGGAACTCACTGCATATGTGCAAAGTGACAGTCTCGAGGATGCGCGAGAGATGTACGCAGACGGTACTTACTTTCCGAATAACCTACGTACATACATCAGCACTACCTTGTTTTATTTATTTTATTTATAGCCTTATATACAAATAAAACAAAAGGTAGTGCTGATGTATATATATAATTTTATTATGCTTTCATTATAGCACTTCGTGATGCCTTCTTTCAAGGCAAAGAATGAAATCAACCACTCACCAACATAGTGCCAAGATAAAGAATATATGGAGCTGTGCTCATATTCCTCCATACACCAACACTGCATGATACTTGACTATGTACTATGACTACTTAACCTCTACCGGACAAGTTGCTGCATAGAGTGTGTGCTTTGCACGGCTCTTAAATTAGCATAATTTAGTTTACATGTGCTCTGTGTTTCCAAAACGCAGCACAGTCTATATCTGATTTAAAAAAACATGCATTTAAAAAAAAAACTAGTTAACACACGAAGATGTAGGAACAAATTTTTCATCTCATATTACAGTAAGTACATTAAGTGCATTCTGTGCAGCTAGACAGATACTTAAGGTAGGAAACAAATAATAAAATACATATCTCATGCGCTGCTTTGGAGGAAAATCTCCATTTAATTAATAAATAAGGAAATCTGCACACAACAACATTCTAAGTTGGTTCCCTCAGTCAAGTCTATCCACATCTGGATATCGTACAATATGCCTGTATTCAAGCAACACAAACATTTACTTGCTATCAGTCAATTAATTAATTACAAATTTTTAACGACTGACATTTGTAATAACTCATGTAGGCACACATACTCTGATAAATCCAGGTGACATTTGGAGTAGGCGCTCCAGCAGCTCGACAAGTAATGGTCGCATCCTTTCCATCTACCAAAGTGGCATTCTGTGGTGGTGTCTCCATTATCGGAACAGCAGCTGTGAAAACACGTTACACTCCGTTAGCCCTTACTGTATGGAAGAAGAAGACTCAATCTTCTAGCACTATGGGCCTAGCAGTCATTTTTTAATGCACAGGTACATTAGTGTTTAAATAAAATGGAGCTCAGTCAGCTGGACTGCATGTAGGGACTACTGCAATAATGTAACACATGGGTGATGGAGGACAATTGCAAATTGTTAGGGAAAATTATAAATTCCATAATTCAAGTTGGTCAGCACTGTACAAGAAGTTCACAATAACTGTTTTTTTTACAACATTTGACATATATACAGCTATAAAGCTTCAAACTGCAGAACAATTAGTCAATAATGAATTGGAAACTATTAGGAAGGAAGTGACTGTGACCTAACATAAAGTAAATCCGTGGCACTTATGGCACGGGACATTAAAAAAAAAAAGAATACCATCCATCAAGCAAATAGTTACTGCTATTTTTTTTATGTTTTGCTGACCGTGCATCTCAGTATAATCCTAGTAATTAACCAACTTAATGCACAAATTCTTGTTTTATAATAAGTTTATTATATGCCTCTACATGTTTCCAGCACTATGTGCTCATCATCAGGAGGTCAAAATTGTATTATACAGCACCTGGTATCATCACACCTGTAGGTGGCCATCCAGTGCACGGGACGGCCACCTACAGGTGTGATGATATCATATGCCGTTTAATACAATTTTGACCTCCTGATGATGAGGACACAGTGCTTGAAACATGTAGAGGCATACAATAAACTTATTACAAAACAACAATTTGTGCATTAAGTTGGTTAATTACTAAAATAGTCACTGCTATTAATGGAGCATAGGCTCGTATGTTGCCAAGAAATTGAACACTTCAGAAAGTGGATGAGAAACATCTGGGAAGTTTTAAAATGTGGTGATGGAGAAGGTTTGAGAAAACCAGTTGGACTATTCAAGCGAAAAATGAAAAAGTATTACGCAGAGTTGAGAAGGAAATTAATATCCTGAGGGCTAACTGGTCTGTCACGTCTTGCATAGAAGCTGTCTTCTATGCCATGTTACTGAAGGAATGATAGAAGGGATGGGAAGAGGAGGAAGGTGGCAAAAGCAGCTACTGGATGACCTCGAGGAAAAGAGAGGATACTGCATATTGAAAGAGGAAGCACTAGATCACACCCACTGGAGAACTTGCTTTGGAAGAGGCTACAGTCCTGTCATAAGGCAGACTAAAAACAGATTGAATGCACCTCAATAAGGAGTCTCTGGATTATAATTTTAACCTGGAACCTTCCAAGAACATGACAAGAACAAGAACAACATGACAAGCACAACAACAACAACAACAACAACAACCCATCAGCAATATTTGGTTCTAAAACCTGACTAACAATCCTATTATTAGAGTGCATATCCATTATAATGACCATACTTTTTAGCATAAAACATATTAACACTACATTATTTCAAAGTATGTATGTTAAGCCTCTTGTGGAATGATGCCATGCAATGTCATAGATGGGTGCCATTGTTCTGGAAGAACGTGAAACCTGTATCTTTATGGTGTAAGATGACAACTACCACACAAACTGACATGAGGACAATGTACACGTATATTTCACATCTTTAGGTGTCTGCTGTTACAGCTGCAGTAGGAAACAGGAAACACAGCATTTGATTATGACTGCCAGATCGAAAAGGTGGGCACAGCATGATAATTGCAATGTGAACATTCCTAAAATTAGGCCTCCAACAATCTTGTGCTTTGAATTAAGTGCAGTATCTTGCTTGAAGGAGTCATCTGATAGTCTTTTGGCTTCAAACACAGAAATCTTAGGTGACAAAAACCTAACAGAACAGTTACATTCAGAATCAGGAAATTTAGACAGATCCCTTCTTAACGATATTTTTCACAGACAGTCATTAAACAGCAATCCCTCATACACATCACAAGTCTTCAGGGAAAGTGTGTAGCATGGGCCCCTCTTGATTAAACCTAAACGTGACCATAACAGCATATATATATATATATATATATATATATAAACAGCCAACTAGATGCAACAATAATAATTTTATTAACAATCAGCTCAACATGTTTTGGGCGATAATTTCGCCCATCCTCAGGGACGCTAGACTGTGTTTACAACTTGTGGTATAAAGCTCCAACGATGCTGCCTGCTGGTGACCAGGATGAGGTGAGTTCCACCTCATCCTGGTCACCAGCAGGCAGCATTGTCAGTGCTTTATACCACAAGCTGTAAATACAGTCTAGTGCCCCTGAGGATGGGTGAAATTATCACCTGAAACATGTTGAGCTGATTGATATTATTAATAAAATTATTACTGTTGCATCTAGTTGGCTGTTTATATTAATGTATCAATGATGCACGGTTACACAAATATAAAATACATATATATATATATTTATTTATTATTTATTTATTTATTCATTTACCTATTTTATTTTTTAACAAAAGTATTGTGGGTTGGTACTGAAATCCGTAACTTCTGAGTAGTTTTGTGGTACTGTTTAATTACAGAACATGTCTTATGCAGCAACCCAGTATGTATGGTAAAACAGTAGAGAGTCTAGTTTATTATTCATACCAACAAAAGCACAATATAAATTAATAATATTTGGTAAATACTCCTACATATATATATATATATATAATAATATATTAATATATATACACACATTGTGCATTTGTTGGTATGAATAATAAACTGTACAAAAAAATACAGCAGTACATACATAAAAAAAAGTAGAGTATTTTAACAGTCAAAACAACAACAAACTGCTTTTACTTAAGACAACATTTGACAACATGCTGGTACTGAATGGAAAATTAAAATAATCTGTATTAGCCCAAAGTCTGCAAAATAGAAGGAATGAAAAGACACAAAACAAGAGATCATTTACTAGTGCAGAATTCAAATTAACAAAACGTGTTACAAAAAAAAACATCTACCTTTGTTGTTAGCTCCATCATGTCTCAAAATTCATCTTCAGTCTAAATATTCTATGAGGCATGCACAACTCCAACCCACTCCAGGATGCTCATAAGTAAAGCTATTGCCAACAGTTGGGGGGGGGGGGATTACCACACGCATTTTACCGCATCCCACTGATGCACACAAGTCACTGTATCCCACCCACAAAGAATTCCTTGAGCTGCCTGAAACACTGTAAAACAGTCTCGTGCACATCATAATCCAAAGTACACGTATGACCTCTGATTACTTTCGTTTAAAGTCCACCGGATATGAAAATTGCAAGTGATAATCGATGCTGTATGCAGGATGTCTAAGGACCTCCCACTGAATTACATTCAGTTGGTCCTGAATTCTATGGACCACATGGGGATGGACACTGTCTTGCAGTATGATTATGCCATCAGCCTGTTTACCTGCTTGTCTGTTCTTCATTTTGGTATGAAGATTTTGAATAACTTTGCATGAACAGTTTGCAATGATTGTGTTGTCACATAATTTGAAGTAGAGAAGCAGGCATCTGTGGATGTCAAAGAATGCGGTCAACCAGAAGATGTTTGTAACTTGAATTTCTTCAGTTGGCATCAAGTGGAGTGTCTCATCAAAAGCCTCCTGCTTTTCCTGTGGGTTCAACATTGTGACAATACATCTTATGACCCATCAAAATCCACTGCAGAGACAAATTACCTTCAGTATGGAACCACTACAGTTGTTTCAGTGATACAGTCACACTATACTCTGGGTATGTGTGCTTCAGCAGTCGTGAAATCAACTAGTAACATACCTTGTAAAATTCAAGATCCCATATAATCACATGCAGTGTGTTCTGTTCATATTCCATTCCACTGACCGGGAATGAACAGTCTGATCTTTGTCCTCATGCATATCATACAGGATTCACACAATGTCTTCCAGATCAGCAACAGTATGAGCCTATTCTAGTCTTGGGACATCCAGCACTTGCCGCATGCCTATTTGAAGGACATGAAGCAAATCCACCATCACCGTCTTTGATACACATTACCAATCTGGGTATGACTTTCAACAGGCTGACACCCTTCATCTCAAAAAACCTGACTCACTGCCCTCTGGTCCTGTATAGGCAGATTCACCACCTGGTATGACATATTTAGGTTGCACTGCAACATCATCCACCAGTCAACTGCACCCTCCTATACAAGTGCCTGCCAGAGTGTTCAATGAGTCAAAAGTGCTGCTGCACCATTCATTTTGCCAAAGAAGAGCTGCGAACAGGCTTCAGATGTATGTGCCTCGTATCAAACACACGGTGATTTCCATGCATACACAATACTGAACAAACTAGAAGGCTGTATCGCAATCGTCACTTTGAGCTGGTCTTGAAACATTCAGACAAGCAACGTTACACAACAGTCCTTGTCATTTTAACTAAAGCTTGAGTACTGGTGACTGATGATTACTGTCATCTATGATGTGCTGTAACGTTCGCTAATGACTGAGGTGGCGTGGACCTATGTAATGATGGTACCAACCTGACTGTGCAGTGTTTTCATATAACACAGTAATTATCTTTCATGATTTTACCATCACTGGAATTAATGACATTCAACTGTGTACATTTTGGAAATATCTGTCTGTAAATCAACTGCACTCCTGATGTTGGGCAAGCCTCCACAGTTCCTCATTAAAGACAACATCAGACCAAAAGATCTTAAAAAATTATCTTAAGGCACTTTTTTCATAAATGTTTGCAGGTTCTTTGTGATACTGTGTGTAACCTTCCTGGTTTCAACCCACATAAAAGAACAGACTTGAGATTACTTCTAAAAATTATCAACTTTGCTGCAATAAATATTTCCCTAGCATTCCATATTCGATAGAGTTGAATAAAAATGCACAGGCCTACTGAATCCATATTTTTACACCTTTCTGTGCACCTCCAGTGTTGGTCAACACACAGCCCAAGCACGCATATTTCTTTATTCTTTGATATCATTCTAATTCATTTTAAATCTTTTGTTTCTTTTTGCATTAATTTTAAGTGATTTCATTTTCTCACAATTAATCTCTAATCTGGAAACTCCTCCTGTGTGTCAGAAGACCCTCAGCTTCATTTTCCAAGTCAACTAAAGTGTGGGAAAGAAGCCAGATATCATGAGCAGAATTGAGGTCTTCCAGTTGTTGGGACACCCAGTTAATGACACTTCTTTTTTCTTTATGCACTTTTCCTCATCACCTCATCCATTATCAAGAAAAGTATTTTTAGTGACAGAACACATCCTTGTGCCTTGCAGCTCAAATAACTGGTATGGAGGTTGTAATTTTTCTGTCACGCACAATCTGACATGTAAAACCATTACAGGTTTGTTGAATGACGATGAGAGCATTGGTAAAGGTAAAAGGTAAAGTTCTCCCTAGAAGAGGCCACGAAATCCCAGAGGGGGGAGCAGATGTATAACTCTACTCTTTCTTTAACCTCAGCACTAGAAGGGGTGGGCGGTCAACACTATGCTCCAGCCGCTTTACCCCCGGGAAAGACCTGGTATCTATTGCATGGGAGGTTGGGTAGGCCACAGGGCCGGTCTGGACAGGTGTGTAAAATCTCGCCCCAACTTGGATTCAATCCCTGGACTGTCCAACCCTAGGAGCATCGCAATACCGACTATGCTATCCCAGCCCACATGATGATGAGGGTATGTACTAGAATATCACACAATTGAATGGTATTCCATATTTTACTTCTATTTGCAGAACCAACTGTTATCTGAATTAGGGTCATATATTAATTTAAACTTACCCATCATTTTTACCTCTGCCCCTCCTACCAGCCACAAGTTAATATATGTGAAAATAAAAAGAACTTGGTTATAGGAAAATACATAATTCCAGCCAGCTGTTGTTCCTAAACATGAACATCTCGAAGAGATGACAAAGAACACGGGAGGAAAAAACATAACACAGCGCACATGATCATACTGCAGCTCCTGTTCAAACAGTAGATGGCAGAAGGATGTGAATATGAATGTGGACAGACATATTATGATGTTGGAAGCCATCTGCCATTGGATAGTAAAAAGTATGTCTCAGTATATTACTGTTCAAAACCAAACAATGCAATTATTCAATACACAACAGACAATCGGAATGTAATAGAGCCAACTGTCAATGCAAGTGCCAGATTCTAAGCTGACAGCTCAATGTCACACTACGTGGAGGTGCTAGGCTACGACTATCTGGGCAGGCTTCATACCAAACAAGCTTAAGCCAATACGTGTCTCAGTGTGATAGTGGTGAACGCAAAACTACACAAAACGTGTTCTTCGTGCGTGAAAACTAAACTACCCAAACACGTCAAAATAAATCAGATCTTACTCCCATAGGCCCCAAATGGTCTAGCATGGAGATCTGATTGCCGCACACGCACAACTTTAGGTGCGGCACTGCGTCTACCTCTCCTACGGCCCTCTGTTTTGAGCCAAGAGAAACATAAACAAGTTGTAGAAATTTTCACATAACTGTACACAGATAATTCATATACACCAAAAAAGTACAAGATGTACAACATTATATTTAAATATCCTGCTAAAAGAACAAACAAGATATTATACATATATGTAACAATATAAGCAAACAAGAAGTTTCAAACAATGTAATTAAACAAATACAACAGTAAAAAAATGCAGTTCATCCAAGTCAAAAAAAAGCATGATCATCAATCTTTCCATTCTAGTAAACAAACGTTAATAGACATGACTGCTTTTTAACACTGTAATCCATATCACTGTCATGAACTCCATGGACACTCTCACTAAATTTTTACCATCAACAAAGTAATATACAGCAGTATTAATGTACATCCAACTGGACAATTCTATGTGCTACTTTGCTCCTTGCTATGACACGGTGCCATAACGAGTACAGCAGGTGACACAAAATATTAATGCTGTACAAGTATCCAATAGTGAAAAGTAAAATGAGAATAAATTATAGGCGAACTACAAATCTTTCATTTTATACATTTATTGCTGAATGACCCAATGAAATGGTGATGATATAATGCATGTGAGACTGTGAAAATAGAGGTAAATAGAACAGTGCTCAAAACAAAAAGGCAATATACAGACATTCGTATGAGGAAAAAATAAACAGACCACTACAAATAACTCATATAAGTAAAAAGGTAAAGCAATCCCATTCCAGGGCTGGACAGGCCCTGAAAGTTCCAGGAGGGTGAGACTCCCAGATTTCAAGACATTCGGCACATGAAGGTTGTCAGCCCTACACACCGGCCGTCTTTACACCCCCCCCAGGAAATATTCCTGGTACTCATTTCTGTTAGAGGCCAAGTCAATTCCAGGACCATAGTGCAGCCGGGAGGATTACGTCAATGAAAAATTCCAATGACGCCATCAGGAATCGAGCCCGCGACCTTCCGGCTTGTAGCGCAGTGCCTCAACCAACTGCACCACCGCATGCCCCTCACTCGTATTAGTAAGCACGACCTATACAGTCGTGTTTTTTGGAAAGAAAAATACACACCTGTTTAACAAAAATACAGGATGATTCAAAAAGATGGACTCAATTCAACAGTAATGGACATACGTAATTGAGTCCATCTTTTTAAATCACCCTGTATAACATTCCGTATGGGTTCATAATCTGAAGGCCTATTCATGTAACTGGCAGCAAAGTCTTCAAACTGTGGACCTTCATAGGAAAATTACAATCCTTGCCAACATTCTAACAGAAGATAAAAACGGGTTATTGACTGCCACCTCTTACACACCTGCACCTCAAATTAATGTACATCTACTGATAAAAATTCTTAATCAGCAGCATCTGATTGTACAGACTGAAGTAAAACCATTATTTAGATTATAAAAATACTAAATGTCTTACTTTTCACTTTGAGCCAAGTGTAGACGGAATCTTCCCCTGCCTCGTTAGCTGCAAGACACTGGAACATTCCTGAATCTTCCATCCTCAGTTTCCTTATCACCAGTGAACCATCTTCAATAACTGAATACCTGAAGCAAAGAAGCAAATTAAGAAATGCACACACAAAACATAAACTCTGGTGCATGCACTCCCATAACATGACTGACATTTATATAAAAAATTGTATTAGAGGGGAAAAAAAAGTTTTCTAATGTTTTGCTCTAAGACTTTTGTTCCAATCATTGTTCACTCTAATAAATGGATTGCAAGTCAACTGAAAATTATGATGTCTCAGCACAAGAGAAGAAAACAGAATGTGTATGTGTGTCTGAGAACAGGGTGCTGAAACACACAATTAGACTTCACAAGGTGAAAGTAACAGGATGATTGTAAGATGGCATAAGGTTCAAATTTAATGTTTGCCATCCCGAAGTGTTTAACATATATATATATATATATATATATATAGAATGATGTATCAGTCAAACACAACAAAACTTTATTATGTTTATTATTGTATTAGGGCAACATGTTTCGATTCTTATAGAATCCTTCAGGCCCTTCTAAGATCCTTACTTAGCAATGTTTAAAATGTGCTGTGGGATCCCAAATGCTTACATTCTTGATAAAACTATGTATAAAATGCATGTGTCATTATGTTTTTATTGTACAATCAGGATACTTATTTCTAAAACTTTAACGGGTACATATGAAGGAGGTTACACGTATGTATTTGAGATGTGTTGTTATAGAACTTTGGATATTGTTATATATATTGTTGCTAATTACAAAATATGTATATAAGCGTTAAAACGTTAAAAACATTAAAAAACTATGCAGTAATGATGCGCTTGGTGATATCTTCACTGTCATTATAGAAATCCAACCACTCAACACTGGAGATGAGCCTAAATGTTCATCAAGAATATAATATCAGCATACGGAAGACATCACTTACCAAGCGCAACATTACTGCATAGTTTCTTAATGTTTTTAACGTTTTAACGCTTATATACATATTTTGTAATTAGCAACAATATATATATATATAACACTATCTAATGTTGTCTATAACAACACATCTCAAATACATACGTGTAACCTCCTTCCTATGTACCAGTTACAGTTTTAGAAGTAAGTATCCTGATTGTACAATAAGAACATAACGACACATGCATTTTATACATAGTTTTATCAAGAATGTAAGCGCTTGGGATCCCACAGCACATTTTAAACATTGCTAAGTAAGGATCTGTACCTTAGAAGGGCCTGAAGATGATTCTATAAGAATCAAAACATGTTGCCCTAATACAATAATAAACATAATAAAGTTTTGTTGTATTTGACTGATACATCATTGTATATTTATACAGGCATAAGGTACAGCTTGGCAGCTTTCATTCTTCACAAAATACTAATAGTCTGCTAAAGTCAAGGTTGGGATAGGATAGCAAGACATGTCGCATGCACAGTATGAAACAGAAATGCACACACAGTTTTTATTGGAAAGCCTGAAGGAAAGAGACCACCTGAAAGACCAAGGTATAGATAGGATAATATTAAATGTCTGATCAAATACCCATAAAATGTAGATATGAACTGTATATATACTGATAAAAACACCAACAAAATCCCTGTATATTATTCTTCAATGCTATTTGACTTAAATTTTTTATTCAGGAATACAATCTTCAATTACTTCTTCACTGTGATAATTTCTGATGTTTCCTGACCTTCCCTTCAGGTCCAAAAACACATATATTTTTTTGGTGTTGCTTGGATTTACTAATGTCTTACACTGAGTCAAGGTTTTCTCATTACAGCAGGCAAATTGCTGCATACAGAAGTTGCTACACTGTATGCCAGTCACATTCTGATGTTGGCAACTAAAGGACATGAAATCCCATAACAGATCTTTCCAACCAATAAAAAATGGAACACAATAATATCAAAATATTGTATCTTCTTTTATTACATATATTTAGACAATATGGTAACCACCGACTCTACCAGGAGCACTGCAAAAAGCCCGTTTAACTTCCTACAAAATGGAAGTGATTCCACACAAATTGACCTGTTCTGGTTCGAATAATATTCACCTTTCTCATAAAGCAAGTGCTAAAATTTAAGTGTCCCCATGTAAAAACCTCATACAGCTGCAGGAGTAACTTGTAGTTAAAGACCAATCGATAAAGGATCATCAATTCTTCCACCAAAATTAAGTTTATATATACCTGTTACCAGGAATACTCTCAACCCGTTCTGTGTTGCGAAACCACATGATGTTCGGACTTGGAACGCCGACGGCCTCACACGGCAATTGCACCAAGGACCCGTATTCACCCAGAGTTTCAGGCCTCGCACTGCTTGCAAATGTTGGTTTCTCTGAAATTAAAGGAATGCTGTAACACTTCTTTTCAATGCTCAGTTAAAATTAAAACCCACTTTTTTCATCTTTTTATAACATTTTTCTGACAATTTTATTGAAGACAATTAATATAAAAATATTTGACACATTCTACTTTATAACCTCAGTCATAACAAAATCAGTACACAACCACCTCTGGAGCCCCAAAAATATGCAATAATCTGTAGAATTTCAGCCCTACATAGGAGAATGAGACAATCATATTGACCTATGTTACAGACAACACAAAAAAAAGGTTACCACTTACATCACCAGAAGACACTGTATGAATACTGCATCATTAAACACCGCTCAAGCAACTAACACAGAAAACACCATTACATACTCCCATGAAAAATGACAACTTCAAAAGTATGGATGGAAAATTAAGGGATTTAATGTCACACTCCTCAACAAGCCCCCCTCCCAAGAAGTTCAAATACCACGTGAATATAGGAGTACATGATTTCAGGCTCTCGCCATAGCGAAAATTAAGTCTTTGCTCTCCTGGGATATTACGCAGTGTTCATTGGTAGTTACCATCGTTTTGGGACAGCCTATTCGCCCCATCTTCAGGGGTCAGATAGATAATTTGCATTGGGTTCAAGCCCTTACAGTCCCAATGCACCTAGGCCTTATAGAAGGGTCCTTTGTGCCCCATAATCTGATATCAGCTCAAGACAGCCCTGTCCCTTTACCAAAGTTCCAGATGACCCCCAGACTTAAAATCTTTGTGTCCTCTGGGTTCAAGAAAGGAACCCAGATATAGTATCCTTTCCTCTCAAAAAGTTGCGGCAAGCAAATCCCCTCCAGGTTCCCCAACGGGGCACCAATGGAAAGAGATTACCGCTTACACGGCATTTTTACATCTCTCTTGATATATCTCTTTTATCTTTCCATCAGTGTCCCCAGTAAGGGAGGCCCCTACATGTTCCCTAACAGGGTCCCCATGGACAGGGATACTCCATCACCAGAGCCACTGGTCTGTTCATTCATTCATTCGTTCATTCATTTACTCATTCATATAAGTCTGCTGGAGTCCCCAAAAAAGAGCCCTCCTACATATGGGGAAAAACAAAAGGTCACCGTCCACGGAGCCCCACGAAGACAGAAGATCTACATATACTGAGGTGCTGCCTGGTTCCCCAAGAGGATCTTCAAGGGTCAAACAGTCCAAGAACAATGCACCCCTGTTCCCAACTTTCTTCTTGGACAGCTTGACCCTTGATGAAAGGATCAAACGGTTGTGCCAAAACATCAGTCAATAACTACGAATCAATACTGTGTAACATCTCTGACGAGCAAAAATCTATGTACGTGACCGTAATGCTGTTACAGAGATATGAATGGGTTTCCATACACTCTCCAACCCTTCTGCGCTTGGGCATGGTGTTTTTAACAATATCTTGACCAGCAAGGCAAAAATTTGAATAAATGCTTGTGAAATATGAGGTTTTCACAGCTGTGGCTCATGAATCCGTTCTTTTAGGATAAGACACTGTGTCACTAGACAATTTGCTCCCAGTTGCACCTTCATCTTCAAGAATACAGAAGTGTGAAAAGAAGGAATGATCATGTCCCAGAAGAACAAAATCCCTCCTTCTTTGGGTGAAAATTATATATAAATTAGGTTCCTGATGTACGAGCTGACATTACCCTCCCAATACATATTTGAATGAGGATAAGACAAAATGCCACAAGGCCACAGTAGCCAGCCCTACTGTTTATGAAAATTTTTAATCATTTATGAAGTAATTTTACCCAGACCATGCTCACACGATAACACCGTTATGCCTTCTTTCGCCACTCTCTGTTTATCTAACCTTGATTACGATGGGAAACAGTAAAATGTAAAAGGTAAAGGTAAAGCAATCACGTTACAGGCAGGGGGGGGGGGGGGGCCAGAGGTCCCGGGGAGTTAAGGTACCGGATTTTTATGAAAACGCCACGGGAGGGGGGTAAGGTGGGCGGCATATATACC
>Ga0131853_10015054_pt1 | contig 14158 bp, 5 predicted proteins | sample TergutLab28metaG_FD_92764 | JGI IMG/M metagenome (GOLD analysis project Ga0131853, IMG submission 92764) | Labiotermes labralis P1 segment gut microbial communities from Petit-Saut dam, French Guiana - Lab288 P1 (version 2) (version 2) | ecosystem: Host-associated > Arthropoda: Insects >... | reverse complement strand
CATTAATACATCCATCATCAGGAGCCTGCGACTTTTCTATTGTATCACCACATTGGTCGTGTGTTCTTGTTTCGATGTGTGTTGGAGTTTTGGTGTGGCTGGGTTGGGGTGGTATCCGTGTAGGAGGCTGAAGCCTGCTACACGGATACCACCCCAACCCAGCCACACCGAAACTCCAACACACATCGAAACAAGAACAAACGATCAATGTGTTGATACAATAGAAAAGTTGCAGGCTCCTGATGATGGATGTATTAATGTCCGAAACATGTTGAGCATAGAAGAACTGAAATAAAACATAATAACTAGCGACATCAAGTTGGTCTCTTATTCTTCAACAAAGGAAATTTTGTACAGGCTTATAATTGAAGTGTACGAATTGCTGGAATAAAGTGGTTTTTAGCTTTAACTTTAGAGAACACTTCATCCTCAAAAAGGTCACCACCAGATATCAACAGCAGATCTTCCAGCCAACACGCAAAGAAATTTTATTATTGTGTTTAACACTCAATATGTAAAATATCATATCTGAATTTTATGTTAATAATATATTTTATATAAAATAACCACGAATATTTTGACTACTATTTGTAATACGAGATTTCGCAACTTTCAAAGCACCAACAATTATACATACAAATCACCATAGAGATAAACCTAAAGATGGTTCTGTGTACGAGCCGAAACATGTAGCTAGAAATAAAACTAAGATTTCTAATAAACTGAAGTTGTGTGTGACTATATAATTATATAATTTGACATACATACAATAAAAATGTATCTAGCCATTACACGTCCACAAAAACTGTGACAAACCTCGTATTTTGCGTAATTTCAGTCTTCCGCCGCTAAAGAAATAAGAACTGCGCTTTTCTGGGTTATTACGCAACGAATAGTAGTAGTAATTCCTTACCGACTTTTCGGGACAACCTATCGGTACCTTCTTCAAAGACCAAGAAATGAAGATGGGACCGATAATTTGTCCCGAAACGTCTGTAAAGAATTACCACTACTCGCTGCTTAATAAACCAGAAAAGTTCAGTTCTCAAACATCTATGTGGACCTATCTCCTTTGAGGATCAAATATCATATCACAAGTTTTGAAATAATATTTAACATTAGCCTCTACTACACATTAAATAAATATTATTGATATACGGCAAATATTTGGTGTTACAATACTTCCGGCATGAGTGGAAGCGATTTTGTGTTGTCCTTCTCTATAGCCGTGATGTGTCGTGCCCCTCCCAGTTTGTTTTAGCGGCCCTTCCACGTGAAGCGCTGTATCAAGCGAAATCACAGCACCATTCGGCCGCAGCTAGGTCAGAGCTCGCTGATCCTGAGAGGGCAAGCTACGTGACCTGTGCACACTAGGTGACGCACCCAATTACTTCCCTAGCCAGTTGTTAAAATTGGAGCTTGGAGGGCAAAGGAGCAGACTATTGAAGTGCGGAATATATATCCAGGGTTCGGATGGACCAACTCAATAAATCTATGATCTGGAAAGCGTCTATCCAACTTGCGTGTTGTGAGTTGATTTGTTTTTAGACACTAATATGTGTAATTAACGCACAATCTAGGAAATGTGTCATCTCCGTTGTTTGTGTGAAACTTGGAAAATTGTATGTAGTTAAACACAAATGTGTCACATGAGGTGTATTTAATGACTATATAATGAACAACTACATGTTTCGGCCTGTACTGGCCATCTTCAGGTTGTCTTAGGGGAACTTAAGATCTTACTATAAGAATGCGCGCGCGTGCATGCTTATAGTAAGATCTTAAGTTCCCCTAAGACAACCTGAAGATGGCCAGTACAGGCCGAAACATGTAGTTGTCCATTATATAGTCATTAAATACACCTCATGCGACACAGTTGTGTTTGACTACATACAATTTTCCAAAATTAACGCAAAAGTTTATGTGCTTTTATCCTCACACTAAATGAATATAATTAACGCGCAGCGCGTAAGTTTTGTATTCTTATTTATAGAATGTATATTAACGGGATTTGGTGAAACAAAATATGATGCTCGAATTAGAAATTCCTTGGTATGAGTGCAATAAAATCAGTTCTGTATTACAAGTTGAAATCGCCCTTCTTCAACGTTTTCAAAAGTAAACACACGCCTTTCTCCTATAACTTTTTTGCAACATTTTTCTGCACGAACATTATCGAAAGGAACCCTTAGGCGGAACATCGTCTGGTCTTCTTCTGTTCAATGTCAGTAACTACAGGTTTCCACCTGAAATAAACGAACAGGTCTAGCAACATAAGAAAAATAGAAAATAATGATTTGTAAGGTAAAAATTACACTTGTCCTAAGTTTGGCTCCATGTGATGGATATCATGGTTCTTACCCAGAGGTAAAACGGCCGAGGCGTGTAGCTAACACTAATCTCCACCTAGTGTCGAGGTCGATGACGATTGGAGCTATTCCTCTACTCCCCCTATATATCTTCATGGATTGGACAGGGGAAATTTACCCTTTATTTACAGAAAGTAAAATCGTGTCTGTGCATGTGGAAGTGGAAGTGTAAATCCAATAATTCCTCGCCACTATATGAGGGTAATTATTTCTCGCACCGGCCGCTGTACTGTCGGAAGGAAAGCGCCCCAGTTACCATTTATTCGGAGGTGGTTGGGCCCCAGATTTGGTTTGAAGACTTTTGAGAGGAGAAAAATCTAGTGCCTTTGACAGAAATGAAACAAATATTCGTCGGCCGTCCAAACCCTTGCGGAGGCTCTGTACCTAATGAGCTACCCTGGTTCCTCATTATCAACTCTTAATGTACGAACATATCGTCTGTGTGAGGCGCTAAAGAGAAACTTTTTATAGTGACTTAAGTTAGTACATTAATATATGACACACAGGATGATGGCAACCTGTCGAAAAGTTGTTAGCGGGTGTTTGGCAGGGAAAAGCCTAGTGACACAACACAGCTCTACCCAAAACCTGTAGTTGTATTGATCCTATCCTGTGAAGTAATATCATGTAAATCGTGACCCATGAATAATTCTGTAACACATGTAGCTACTAAAGTCGACTACACACTCCGTATCACGATAGCACTTGAGCTGATAACACACAGTTTTCATATAATGTGTCATCAGTATGTTCTTGCATTCAAAATACGCCATTTTTGTGTCTGAACAGAGAAATGCCTTTGGTTATTATGTACAGCCTCACTTGCAACACCGAATTTCTTTTCCTGTCCCCAGTGAATGTTAAGCACTTATACGTAGTATCGCCTTCATTCAATCCAGTCTGTATCAAAAGCTGTCAAATCTGTTTCTGATCCCTTACAGAGATAACGTCAGTGTCTATCAGCGTATAGAGACTTAAAACACTGCAAAATAAAAAAATTAAGACCTATTATTACAATTGTTATAATTATTTTCGCAATAATTCCTATTAATATAAGCAAGCATTCTCCACTGCCTTTGCCATACCTGTTCGCTTACATTTGTATATAATCTACCCTGGTGTGTGAATTGAGAAAATATAGGTTGCTTATGTGGAAATATTTTGCTCACGTCAGCTTAAGATTTTTAATAACTACATTCATAGAGAAGAATTCCTCTTGAGAAACTAGTCAAGAAATTTCCCGAATTTTATGGAACCCGAATGTTCAGTAGCGCATTTACAAAAGCACGCCGCTTGTCCCTATGCTGAGCAAGATCAAAGCAGTCTATGTCTCCAACCCACTTATTATAGATCCATTTTAATATTATCCTCCCATCTACGCCTAAGTTTTTCAAGTGAACTCTTTCCATCAGGTTTCCCCACAAAAACCCTGTACGAACCTCACTTCTGTCACATACGTGCTACATGCCCTCCTGTCTCATTTTTCTTGTCTTTGTCACCCGAATAACGTTTTGTAAAGAGTACAGGACATAAAGGTCCTCGTTATGTAGACGCTTTATTTTTTACATCGAAGAATATAACAGATTTTACGTAATTCGAACGCTCTCCATTCTTCACTCAGCGTTCTCGAGATACAAGAATACACACAAATTTAGTTAGTGGTAATAAATGGAATTTGTTTATTCAGCTCTCACCGGTCGTCGGTTTTACTCAAAATATAAGTAAATATTCAGTATATGCACTGATAACTTTATGCGAAGAAGCGAGCGAACACTTAAGACATACTTACAAGAGACGCAGTTGAATGTAATTGTTAATACTTTCGCGTTTGCAGCATCCTTCGCCTGCAAAAATTATGTACCCTTTCGTCCCAACTATGCATAGAGGACGGCGATGTTCACTCGCAGAAGCGCCGGAACAGAGTATTAATTAAGTCGAGTGCGGGTGAGTGCTGTCATTGCAGGCACGCCGAGACAGAGGACTCACTCGTTCTCCAAAATCGCTGATTTAAAAGTGCGTCGTCAAGGTCCCACATAATTCGAATATATGGAAGTCGCAGCACTGGTCGAATTGTCGGTTGCTCTAGGTTTCGTAAAATGCGACAGAACTAGTTCTATGAATTTTACTGGCGCAAAGCGACAGAGTTATAGTCCCTGACACTGAAGCTCGGTGTAGACCATAAACCATAGCGTCAAAGGGTCGGTTGCTATGCTGGAAGGTCTTTTCAGCAAACGAAACGAAGTTCGAATTATATTCCACACAAAATTTCTGAACAACAGTAAGTAGAACTTGTGATCAAATGAGGTACACTTACTTTACACCACAGGAGAATTGGTGCGGTCTTCGAAATGCCAATGATACTTTTAAAATCATAATGGAAAACATCATCTTTCAACAGCAAACATTATAATTGTGACCATATGCATAAAATCACAGTACCCGAATTAATTCAGAATGATTTTTTAATTACACACACCAACACATGCAGACACACACACACACACACACACACACATATATATATATATATATATACACTATTTAAGAAGATAAAGTTTACATTAATACAATTAAAACGCTCCTACATGTTTCGATCACACGATCATCCTCAGGCAGCATATATTGTTCCTGGCTAAAGTTATAATTTAAAACATTCAGTGAATTACAGTGTTTTATATATATATATATATATATATATGTGTGTGTTTGTGTGTGTGTTTGTGTGTGTATGTTGGTGTGTGTAATTAAATAATCTATTGAATGCACGGTGAAACGATACAAATAATAAAAAAAAATCTCTTTAACCCTTTAACGACGAACAGCAGACTGCTTTTTATTAAAGACCCAGTCCGTACCGCGCTGGAAACACTTTTAATCTCGGTTATAAAAACCTATAAGTTTTTATGGTGTAAGTGGCACAAGTCGCTGTTTGTTCTGAGATAAGTACAAAACACATAAATAGATTGTGGCAGAGCGTACAGTTGTTGAATATTAAGCCTGTTGGTGCATCAAGTAACCAGTAGGCTTCAAAAGGTTAATGTAAGCCTATACTGAATTGTTACTATTTAAAAAGAAGTCTGGAGATAATTTAGGCAGAATGCATGCGTTCTCCGTTAGTGCTGGAACTTTCGGATGTTTGTAGTAAAAGAGAGAAAAAACTTGAATCACGCGAACTTCAATTCGATATACTTTATACCCATATCATATCAGCAGAAGTTTCTTCCCGAACGTGTGGTCACTTGTGCCAAGCTACACGGCGTCATATTTCAAAAGACACTAATCTTCTGCTTCCTGTGTTTCTTCCTGTAAGCACGTAGGCTCGATTACTCCTTTCTTAATATCGTTCACATTTACATAACAATATCTTAACATTTGGTTATTTCATGTCCGACATTTTAGAGTTTTTGATTCAACTGTTTCGTACACAAAGAACCTGTCGCCCACAGTAAATTGCCAACAAGCAATAAACGCATTCCCAGAACACATGAATAGTAGAGAAGCTTTGTATTTGGTCTCACACAGCTTCTTTACCTTCCGAGTATTGCATCAAGTTCATTATGAAGGTCTTCAAATAAGACATTTCGTGGTTTATTTGAGACCATCCGAGCAATATCTCGAGACTGAACAAGCAACGAACAAATTTCAAGCTATTTCCTTACTAGCTCCTTCGTCCCCCAAGGACGAAACGATCACCGCCTAAGGTGTAGTTCTCACATGCAATTACACGTAACTACAGTTCAGTTGGTGCGGGACAGCCCGTAACTTATACCAAACAAAGTGGAACACGTTACAGAACCCCCCCAGTAGTCATTTCTATGAAGTCGACACAAAAGCATTCTGTTTGAACGAGTTGTAAAAGTGCATTTTATTGCACGCAAACATTAAGATAAATTAGCTGGATCTAAATATTTTAAGCATTTTTTGAAGGGACAGGAAATGCGGTCGAAAGTTTCATTTCTTTGCGGTAAGTCCAATAAAAGACCTAAGAATAGGGGAGGAGAGTAAATGGAAATCAGTCCCATTACAGACCCGAGGTGCCCAGAGGATTCCAGGAAGTTAAGGTACCCAGAATACGTGACAATGGCCCAGGATGGTGGTAAGTTTGTCAGCCTTACGCACCGGCCGTCTTAACCTCCAGGAAATACTCCTGTCTGAATCGACCCCAGAACCAGGAAGGATTACGTCTATGAAAAAAATGACACCATCTCGAATCGAACCAGCGACCTACGGATTTGTAGCACAGTACCTTAACCACTGTACTACCGCGGTTCAATACAGAAGACTATATTAAGAATGTATATTAAAGAAACAAGGTGTTATTGTGTGGAATGGTATCGTTGGGCTCAAAATCCAATCCAATGGGCAAGTGTTGTTGACTGGGTTACAAACTTTCGTGTTCCTAATATGAAGAAATTTTTTGTCCATCGGAATAATTATCAAAACGGACTTTGTTGTGTGGAATTATTTTCCTCTTGTATAGACATCCACCAGATCACAATATCATCAGTCATAACAGAGCTCACTGCTCAGGTTTCGTCATTGTTGTCTGATTGCCAACAGAAACATATATGTTACATATGTGCACTAAGAGTACACGTATGTGTACTAATCCACTGGTAGTACATCATGTTATGACTGACTATTTCATGTCAGCCCATGTAATACAAAATAAACAAAAAATATTTTCCTTTTAGAATTGTTAATTCCATGCATGATGATTTATTAAAACTCTGGTAAAACCAACAAATTTACAATTATAAAATATATTTTTTTCTATACTTAGCTCCTAGATGTTTCGGCTTACGTATATTTTAATCAAAATAACTAATTAGAATATGACAGCATTAATAAAACCATTTTATATGCGGTTGATTTTGCCCAAAATCTGAACAACCGACGTGAATGCTTATTGTGCAACTACTTATTGCTCTTCGTTTTAATGTTATTTTGGTGTAAGCTCCCCGAAGATGGCGATTATACCGAAATATGTAGGAGCTAAGTAACAGAAAGAGTATGTAGTTTGTAGAATTGTGTTTTTATTTATGTTACCATTGTTTTAAAAATCATCATATTTTTCATGATTTCAGTCTTCCGCAGCGAAGTCGTTGAGTTCTGCGCTCTTCTGCGCTATCACGCAGCGTGTAGTAGTTAATTCCTTACCAATATTCGCTGCTTAATAGCCCAGAAGAGCGCAGTTCTCATTATACATAGCACAATTTTTACAAGAGCAACAATATCTGTTAATTTTGTTGACCTAAAACGAACAGATCTGTGCACACTATTGATACATATTATAAAATGTCTGTATAAGCTACAAAAGAGTAAGTTTACAGAACCTGAACCAACAAATGTGAGAGGCGCAAGATCTTTAAATATCATTTTCTTTCATTAAAGACTCAACATTTAGTAGTGAATCAACTTAAAGGATAACAAACATACCTCCTTCATATTATCGATATAAGGCAATTCAGCGGAGAGAGTAAAGTTCATTTTATACTTTCTAAAATTGAATTTCAATTTTAATAATATTTTATTTGTCACAGTTTCATCGAAGCAGTACATCACATAGCCTATCAACCATCTGGTCGATAACTCATAATAGTAATGTGGGAGCACTAATTGTATCCTGAATTCACTGGTCAAGTCCTTTGGCTAGGTATGAATCAATATCTGCAAGGCAGTTCAGATTTCCTGCCAAATATCGCTCCACCGGCGATCCAATAGTATTACGCATCTGTGGGTTTCAGTAATGTTTGTTAGGCTTAATCAGTTGTACCCTTGGTCAGTAGTTGGACAGTTCCACTTCACAGGGCGTAGAATAAGCGGCATTCAGGTGCTCATGAATTAAAAATCCGTTTAATATTCTTCATTGAAATGAAATTAAAATAAGACACGAAAGTAACTTTGAAGTTTAGGGGTTTTGAACCCTGTGTTCTCAATCATTTTAAACACAATCTGTACTAGATTTTATCCACTACGTATGACTTCATTTAACGAGTAATATTAATTTTTTTCTGGCATTAAAGAAGGACATAATCTGTAACAGTATCAGTGAGTTCAAGAGACGCAATATAATAAAACGGAAAAGAGATATTCTTCCTGTGAATGTAAATACCATATGTTTAGGAAATGATAAGGCATGAAGATACTTTTAAAAATTTGTCACCTAAAATTTCGTTCAAGTGGTCAAAACGTCAATAAAATTAAGAATATACACATATATTCTCGGGGTCCTTATTTACATATCAGGAAATCTGATTACCTGAGAGTTGCAAATTTGGGTCCAGTCTAACCTCCTGTTCGTACTGCACTACATACAACATTCAAATCCTATCTACGACCATGAAGGATTCTGCTACATACTTCTTGTAAAAATAATATATAAAGGAGACACGAAGCTATTTTCATGTTTTTTGTGAAAAATTATTTTGGCTGATACTCCGTCTGTTCCTCTTTGATACGGCATTACCTGTATAAATGAGAATCCAAAAGGATCTTCGTTTTACAAAGAAAGACAGAGAGATTCATGCAATGCTATGAGCAGTAATACTCTGTGATAAAGGACTTCCATAAAAGGTATCTTCTTTCGTAGATATCCTTTACCGTAAACCGAGCTGGTCATCAAGAGAAGCTTCATAATCCTTGTCCTTATATTTTAATTGAAAAATGAGGGTCTGATACTTTTGTGTTAAATGGCATGACTGATCATCAACCAAGCAGTACTCACGCACAGGACCAGTGGACAGGATTAACTTCATTATCGTGTGATGATGTCAGTGAAAATTGACGCAGGCTCAAAATTGTTACAGTCAATGAGCACTTACGTAACGTAGTGAGAACTTTATCAATGTACAACCGTGAACCATATGAAACCTGAGTTTCTCGAGGCGGTGTTTATGGAGATTATTGCCTTCTCGGACAAGACATTTTGTAGTTCGGCACATAGGTGTCAATGCCGAGAAACAATCTGTTGCTTCGTTCGTGAGGCCAGAAGAATTGATAGTGGACACAACATGGTCTAGCAAAACGTTCGGTACATATCCACCAGACTGTGGGTCATGTCCCAGAAGACTCTGATACTCACTCAGAAAAAAAAAACTTAATATTGAAGCGAGTAAAAATTGTCATTCGAGATAAGTTATTCGTTTCTCACACAGATAATGCTTACATCCTATATGTAGGACAGCTTAATGTATCAGGCGACCTTCACAAAGTAGAGCAAAAAACGCCTTGCAAGAATACCAAGGCCGTCAGTCTGATTGTGAAAACTTAAAACGAAATAACAATGCTGCTCACAGCCCCAAAAAACTTCACATTCTGCTAGTTTAGTTTAAGTTATTTTTATTGTTATATATTATTGTTTTGTGATATATTATTTATTGTTTTTTAATGTATTTTCCTGACGTCTTGTATATAGAAGACACCGCGTTCCCCTTTAATAGTGTGAAAATCACGCATATGAATTACTTGAGTTAAAGTAGATATATATATATATGTGTGTGTGTGTGTGTGTGTGTGTGTGTGTGTGAGTGTATAAGGTTTAAAATTTAAATATAAACAGGTTCCAAGTAATCTGGGTTAAACAACAGTTCGCGGAGTAGCTAAGCGATTCATATCTTTTATGTCACTAATATTTTGTTCTGTAGGAAATATTTACACAGCAACTCTAAGAAAACCGTGAAAAGGGAATGATGGCAATAATTGCATTTCCCTTTGGACTCGTTACATTACAAATTTTTAATTGAGAAAGACTAAATAAAGAAGCAGACTACATTTCTGATATCATTTATTCCTGTCCTGTAAAGTCATTAAGGTTACTTTTATACAGAGATAAGACAGCAGTTGTTCATTACTAATGCTTTGTATATTCTTTTGGTAAAGTAATTGCTTTCTGTGTTCATTAACTTTGCAATGACACTGTACATATAATTCCATTTAATTCAGTTCCTCTGGTTCATAACACACTAAAGTAGGAAAGTTACGTAACCTTATATACCAATATATTTATTAAGACTTACGTTCCAAAGCACATTAAAATGTCTGTCTAATGGCCGCTTCATCGCTCATTAAAAGGAGAAATCTTAACAAAGTGCCTGAGTTAAGAAACATACGAACATCAGTTAAAAATGATTTACTCTTTAGCGTTTCCAAACAAATTGGCATACTTTCTTTTTCTTGTACTTTCTGTCACAAAACTCGCCCTTTAAACCTATCGTGCCTGAAGCTCTTTGGTACTGCTCTACTTTATTTATGTATAAGCTTGAATCTTCGGCACAACTTTTCGAAAACCCCCCGCGTAAATAATTAACCACTAGTTATAAACCAAAATACGTGCATCATTTTATTGATATCACCGAAACAAAAAGGACAGCAGAGCACGTTTTATATTTTCTCTTATGAAGAAGTGTGTACTGTAAACATGCTTCTCACGATAACAAACTTAAACCGTTCTTTTAAAAACGGCTGTGACAGACTGAAAAAGGATAATTTTGCAACTTTTCCAAATTACATTGCACCATAATAAACTAAAATATTATAGCGTGTTCACCACAAGATATTGATTCAAACTGTCCATACAAAACCAATAAACAAAAGAACTTCTATGTATAAAGTTACATTTACAAACAGCTTGCTAGCCTCAGGTTCCCGAATTAGCGAAAAACGTGTTTTAATATTTTGAAGACTACAATGAACATAATTTGTAATAGAAAATTTCAGATTATACCTCAAGAGAAAACTACGATCTTCAATAAGATAATATGACTACTAATGCTGTAAAGAGATACGATTCCTGTTGTCTGTAAGAAGTGAACGAACGCATAAATATAGCGTGAACAGAATAAAGTGTTTATAATTTCAAACCTCGCTGTAGGTCTACATATTCTCAAAATCATTTCACGTAGGTTTAGGAAGTTTCGTTGTAACATCAGTTACCTAGGATTCCAAGTGACCGGAGCTGAAGAATAGGAAGCAGTTAAATCATAGTAATTGACTAACGACTGAATAATTCCTGTAAATATTATCAAACATTTATCTCAGTATTTAACCAACTTGATGCACAAAATTTGTTTCACAATAAGTTTTATTTCATGCTTTTACATGTTTCGAGCACATGTGCTCATCATCAGGTGATCACAATTGCACCTGTTACACCCATAGGTGTGATGATACCAGAGGCTGCGTAATTTTGTGCATCAAGTTGGTTAAATACTGAGATAAATATACTGAGATGCACGGTCAGCAAAACGTCAAAAAATTATCAAACATATTTCTGTACAAACACGCGTGATGCCGTATCGTTGAATGAAATGCGGTGACTTGAGAGACTGGGAAACTGATTATTGTGTTTTATGGAGGCTTTATAACTGCGCTGATTATGTATATCAAATAATGTGAGAGCTAAGCATGAAGGCTAAAGGAAAAAGCGATAGTGGCCTCTGTTCCACCATTATGTTTCGAGCCTTCCTGATTGTATCGGTGAGCCGTGCTGGTTATAATACGCTGTGGGAGTGAGGGATATGGACTGTAGGAGGAAACAAATGGAATGCGAAAGGAAAATCAGATGTTTCATATTGAGAGAAAAGAACGCGAAAAGCCTTAGACCTCCTTAAGGCTTGAAATTGTTTATAAATTTACGTTTGTTATCTCATGAACAATAAAATGCATCCACACTACAAAAGCCTTTCATTGCAGAAATAATCTCTATTTAGTCCTAAAATTATTTTGCAACCACCTACATCTTTCTTTAAAATATTCCAAAATTCTTAATAGTAAAGTAAATAGTAAATACCGTAACCACCGTTTTTATAAAAGGCTAGAATAATCCTTTGTTTTTCTATATCTGTAGGCTTAATTGAAAATGTCGACCAGAAACATTTCCATGGCGCTTACGTTGTCGGAGTGTTTCGAGAAACGAAACACAAACACGTAGATTTTATATTAATCCCAGTTAGATTGCTTCCTAGTAAATTATTATTCTAAAAAACACAAATAAAACATGGTAAAGTTTGTCCTGAAGAGTTATACACATCAGAATGTCATAGATTCGCACTAATGACGGGTCCCCTCTTTTACGGTTTCTTCGCTAAAATTCCCGTGATTTTAAGAAAAACAGAGCGGTTCTACACATCTGCTGCTGCATTTTGTGATTTCTGTATCTTAACTATATACCTCACTGAAGAATAGACCAAACTGCGGTATGTAAAGTTATCGGTATTTGGCCACAATAAGTGAGCAAGTTAACTTTAGAAGTACGATGCATTAAGGAGTAGGAAGTTCACGTAATTAACTGCATATCTGTGGAATTAGTTTCCCTTTCCCTTTCACCTGCAGCAACTTCGTTAAACAAGCATCTCAGAGATCATTTGATTAGCTTACCTCAACCAATACATGTGGTGGGGTGGGAATTCAGAAATCCAATAGGACAACGCATCACCCCGCATATCAAATCACACAGAGAATATCCGGGGCTCTGCATTACTGTAATAGCTAAGACTATATATATATATACACATACAGGTGAAGTAATATTAGTAACTCATTTCAGACAATGGGAAATATCACAGAATCCATCTTCGGGACTGAATTCTGAGCAACAGCCACCACAGTACAGAATGAAGCACTAAATCAGTAAACATATGACATGTCAACACCTCAATTATGCGCTGTTTATAGATACTGTTATGTAGTAAGATTAATTTCATTTCATAATGGATTTATTGCTATGTTCCTGACAATGATTAATGACCCACTTTTCTAACGTGATGTTTTATGGTAAAAGTTGGGAAAATGTATTGTTTAAAAGGTTTCTACACGTTATTTTTAACAAACATGAAATTAAATATTGAAGTAAATCACAGACCTCTAACCTTAAAGCTGTTAATTCCCTGCAACAAGAACATGTACTATATTTTATTTACAAAACCAACATATGCACACAGAGTATACACAACAGTACTACTGCTATCTCTCCTTTATGATTCGGTGATTACATCATATTTTACAACATTTTTAGTAACTTGGTGTGTTGTACTGTCTGAGGGTGGCGATATAATCGCTGAAACGTGTGGCAGAATTAGAAAATGTACTGCTGTTTACTGTGTGGGTATATGTTGGTTTTGTAAATAAAACACATACACTTCTAATGTCCCCAGTACGTGGTCACAGTTACACGTGGTTCTAAATGTTGAAGGTGAATGTGCTCACGAAACATCGAGCTGAATCTTCACTTATGATGGATCTCGGCACAGGACCTACTGAATAATGCTGTACTGTACGACTGCTGTAATGCACGTGGAATTATGCTTATTCAGTACTTACACAAACATAAACAGAAAACACTGCAAAATCTTGGTATACCAATGCTACTCAGCTGATAAGACTATATGAAGTGCAGATAATAATTCTTTTAAAAAAGTGTATACAAAATTAAAAAAACCAAAAAATAAAACATTTAAATTCAAAACCATGAACTGGGGTAAATAAGCCTGGAGTACAAGATCAGGGTAAAAATGTCACACACGAACACACCTGCATACAACAGAAGATAAACAATCACTATCACTACTTACAGCTCCATAGCAACAAATTGGTGTCAACATGGTAGAGTTAGCAACAAATTGGTGTCAACATGGTACAGTTAGCAACAAATTGGTGTCAACATGGTCGAGTTAGCAACAAATTGGTGTCAACATGGTACAGTTAGCAACAAATTGGTGTCAACATGGTAGAGTTAGCAACAAATTGGTGTCAACATGGTACAGTTAGCAACAAATTGGTGTCAACATGGT
>Ga0131853_10015052_pt1 | contig 14159 bp, 11 predicted proteins | sample TergutLab28metaG_FD_92764 | JGI IMG/M metagenome (GOLD analysis project Ga0131853, IMG submission 92764) | Labiotermes labralis P1 segment gut microbial communities from Petit-Saut dam, French Guiana - Lab288 P1 (version 2) (version 2) | ecosystem: Host-associated > Arthropoda: Insects >... | reverse complement strand
TTCAGCTGTTCTGTGAGAATTCGCTGACAAGATCCATAACCAATTCCAACCTCTGCACAGAGATCGTGTATGGTACGACGACGATCCTGGTTGACAGCCGCCCGTACCTGTTCCACTTTTGAGAGGGTTGTTGCCGTGCTTGGCCGACCTGATCAATCATCATTAGCAGTCAAAGTTCTGCCATTCTTGAAACGTCCAAACCACTCAAAAGTTGGCTACAGCTCATGCACAAATCACCAAAAGCCTGTTTCAACATTTCAAAAGTTTCACTTCCTGTTTTACCCAGTCTCATGCAGAACTTGATGCACACCCTTTGTTCGTCAACTTCCCCCATACCGCCGGTATCAGAAAATCGCAGACGGCTGAGGCAATACACACATAAAGATGCGCAACAATCAAACGCTTCCACATCCAACCATGCCACTTGGCACACTCACGCACAAGACACCACCGCAACACACCCTAGCGGGAAACTCGTGAACTACAAGTGACTTGCGTGTTATGAGCATTGTCCTGGGACTTTTGGATACACCTTCGTATGCCAAGTACTACTACTACTACTTCACCCTAGTCTTCCACCACCACCACTACTACTATTTGGTTTCATTTTTAGGCGCGTTTGCAAAATTGCCAAAGGTGACAATTAAATTCGTCATTTCTGTCCATCTGTCTGTTCCCATGGAACAACTCAGCTCCCATTGGATGGATTTTCATGAAACTTGATATATGAGTATTTCTTAAAAATCTGTCAAGAAAATTCAAGTTTGGCTAAAATCTGACAAGATTAATGGCTACTTTATCTTTTTCATCAAACCTTCTTCAGTTCTTCTTAGAATGAGTAATGTTTCAGACAAAAGTTGTAGAGGAAAATAAACATGCATTTTATGTTCAATACATTTTTTTTTAAAGTCATGGTATTTATTGCCTAATGTGGAAAAATATTTTAGAGCCAGGCAAGCCACAGATGAGCAAGTGAATTACATGCTGGATACCTACAGCTGCCAACATGTTCTCAAAAGAACTGAAAATACTATAAAATCTTTAAAACCCACCAACTTTCATGGATATGATTAAATTTCTCTTAAAATTTTAAAAGCTAATTCTCATCTCAATAGCTCACCTTATATAGGCAATAAGGCAACATCAACTGGAGTTTTTCTTCTCGTCTGAAATATTTGGAAATATAGCCTTTATTTAAAAAGATAAGAGTTCTATGTCTATAGACCAGTATCTTTATTAACTTCCTTCTTGAGAATTTTTGAAGACTTAGTATATGCTAGATTATATAAATACGTAATTAATGATAATATATCGATCAATGAACAATTTGGATTCAGAGTACATTTCTCTACTTACAAAGTTACTTATAAACCATTTAATGAAATACTTAATGCCTTAAATAACAAATTAATCATACGCAGCATATTTTAATATTTGGTAAAAGCTTTCGACTGTGTTAACCATAATATTTTCCTATCCAAAGTGGAATTATATGGCATAACAGGTAGGATATGTCAGCTAATAAAATAATTTTTTGGAACAGGAATTTTCGCAGATAGAAACAGAAGAACAAGCAGAATTTAGGGCGGGTTGATCTACAGTTGACCGTATATTTTGTTTAAGACAACTGATAGAGAAAAAGATGGCTGTTAATCAACCACTACACTTATTATTTGTAGATTTAGAGAAAGCATATGATAGTGTGCCCCTGAAAAAATTGTGGAAAGCATTAGAACACTAAAATATTAGTAACAGTATTAGGGCAATAAAAAGATTGTCTGAAAACTCTTTTACCAAAATTAAAATCGGGAAACAACTTTCTTCAGGATTTCATATAACAAAAGGACTACGACAAAGAGGCAGTTTATCACCCACTTTATTTAAAATATATATTCAGAATGCTTTGGAAAACTGGCAGAAGAAGTGTGCAATGATGGGATTGGAGATACAGGATACGACAATATATTCAATGCTATTTGCAGATGATCAATTATTAATTGCACAAGATTATGAGGATTTAGAATACATGACAAAGAAATTAATAGATGAGTATGAATTGTGGGGTTTAAAACTAAATGTTAAAAAAACTAAATATATGGCCATAGGAGACACATCAAGAGATTTACAACTAGAAGACAGGAAGGGAATATAATAAATCATGTAAATGAATATATTTATTTGGGGGTAAGAATAACCAAAGATGGAAATCACAAGCCAGAAATTAATGATAGAATTAATAGAGGACGAGCAGCTATAAGGAAACTAAACAGCATTTTGTGGGACCGTGATGTGACCCCCAAAACAAAGACATATTTATCATGCAATAGTTAAAAGTACAATTACATATGCAGCAGAAACATGGTGTTTAAAGGCAAAAATGGTATCAAAACTGAATTCCACAGAAATGGACTTTTGGCGATGATCGGCTCGAATTTCCAGGAAGGACAAAATTAGGAACACTATTATTAAACAAAAAATGAATGAAACAAGATCTCTTATAGACGATATTAAAACTATACAACTAAAATGGTATGGACATGTTCAGAGAATGGAAGAGGGGAGACTATCAAAAAAAGTTATGAAATGGAAGCCCACCAGGAAGAAGAAAACGAGGAAGACCAAAAGCCACCTGGGCGGAAGGGATTAGAGGAATGTTGGGGGAAAAGGGATTAATAGAAGAAGACTGGAATGACAGAGTCAAATGGAAGAAGAAGATAAGATAATTGTCAAATTGGCGCAGGAAGATGTAGAAACGTCGAACAACCTGCTAAATAATAATAATAATAAAATCATACCTGGAGGACAGATTTCAGATGGTTGAAAATGTTGTCCGTAATACTACTACTACTTCTGACTTGGGTAAGACTTCATATGGCGTCCTCAGGAATCTATTCTTGGCCCTTAACTCTCTTTGATACATATTTCTGGCTTTCCCCAGATATTAATATTTCCATAACTGTTCTTTTTGCTGATGATACAAGCATAATTATAACTAATTCTTATCCTATTGATCTTCAAACAAATATTAAAGACGTATTCAAACATTCAAATAAATGGTTCAGTTTAATTTTATTATGATTACATTCTGACAAAACAAATTATATTCATTTCAACATGAGGAATATCTGCAGTTTAGATATGAAGGTTTATTGGTAGTACATCTTATGCCAAGTTCTTTGGAATTACTATTGGAAACATGTTATACTGGAAAAGTCATATAGATCAAATTTTACCTAAACTTATTGCAGCCTGCTGTGGTGTTCTAAAAGCATTTATGATTCAAGAAACATCTGTGATGGTTTACCGTGGTTACTTTCATTTGATTATGAATTATGGCAACATTTTTGGGATATTCTCCATACAGTATAAATATTTTCCTGCTAAAAAAAAAGCAATTAGAATTACTGCAAGTAATAGGAATACAGAATCCTGTAGAGACCCATTTAAAGCACTAAACATTCTTCCTCTTCAGTCTCAATATATTTTCTCATTATGTTTTGTTGTTCTGAATATGGATCAGTACAAGTTTAATGCAGATATTAATGGTAAGTGTACTAGACAAAGCTCTAATCTTCACCAGACTGCATCTAAATTATTACTTTATAAGAGGTACCTAGCACATGGACATTAAGATTTCCAATAGTTGTCTGTTTCATATAAAAGATCTGTCTCATAACATGAAGTTTAAGCTGGTCTTGCAGGATTGTCTTTATTCAAGTTCTTTTTATACATTGAATGGATATTCATTTACAATAGTATCTAAGATCTTGGTTGGTTACATATTTCCTTTTATAATTACTCTATTTGTAACCTATTGTTACATTTAAATACATATAATGTCTGTTCTTATTAAATTTTTTACTACCATCTTATAACATGACTTATAAGAGTTGTATGCATCAGTTCTTTGTTTAGTTTTACATAATATCTAATTCTATTCAATTTATTATATTCATGATAGTTGTCTTCCAGCTTTTTGCAGTGTTTATAATTTAATCATATCATTTATTTTCATTCCATGGTCAAAATCCATATGGATATGGAAATAGTCATATGTGCTTAAGAAGTCAAGAACTGAAATCAGCATAAAAGTTTAATAATATATATGTAATTCTATTTTACTAATATATTATTTGGACTTTATTTTACTGTTGTGCTACTAATTTGACATATTTTATCTCTATTGCAATAGTTATTTGTATATTTGTAATTTTTGACCAATTCTATATCCCATGGTCTCATATGTGACCTTTGTTGATTAATTTTACTTGACTACAGAAATAATAACTACAACGTATAAATATCGAGATATATCCGAGAAGTTGCAACGTCAATACAGATATTTAATTTTTCATTGTCGAGTCGATATCTGTATGGATTCTTCGCAACATTTATCTTCGAAATAAACCGTTCACAGATGTAAATCTTTCAAATAAGTTTGTCATTTGACGTGCATGGATAAAGAGCACTACAGTTATCGATAGGTAGTTTATAGAATCAAGAAATGCAGTAGCACGAAATTTGGTTTTTAGTTCCGTATAAATGTTGACGAATTAATTATTCATAGAATTTGTTCATACGTCTTCTTAAACCACTGACCATTACAGAGAGCTGGTCACCTCCTTCATTACTTGTAAAAATAAATCTGTTGCTACTTTCTGCCTTATACAGCACAACACTACTGCAGACCATCTAATATACGTACTGCATACTACTAAACGAATAAGCGATTAGGCCACGTTTACATGCTCTGATGCTAAGTTACACCACCGTCACAGATTATATACGACGACCACCATATTACAAACTGGACGCCATGTAGCGACATCTGTTATAAACTAGGAATCAGAGAGTGATTTTTTTTTTGTTACTCATACCGTTCATATTCTTACTGTATCAACAAAGTATCAAACTCCCACATATATCGGCAACGGGTGGGGGGGGGGGCCTTCCTCTTGGTGTCTTTCAGAACAAGGCCAACACGTTAATCGTGGTATTGCATCGCCGACACGGGGATTATTAAAATATTACAATTCTGAAATACTTTAGTCGACAATATTGTGAATGAAGAATTATGTGATAACCGCTGCGTGTTTGCACTTGAAGCGGCTGTCATATAGTTTTAATATCACAGTGCTGTAATTTTAATAATAATTTTAATATTCTAATCACTACAGTGAGGGCGATAAAATATCTAGATCAGGGAGTTGAACTACTTTTCCTTTGTTCTATAAGACAACCGGATGACGATACCCTGGTGCCGTAACAAGAAAGGGGTTGTTACTTGTCATTCATCGTAGTAGTCCATTAATTGGTAGTTATATTGATTTAGATAAAGTATGTTTTTGTCACTATAAGCTCTTTAGAAAATGTCTCTTGTTATCTTAATAAAATTCTCATACTCACCTTAATTTCCAGGTGGTACCTTGAGCCAAACAGTTGGTATAGCGACTGACTACGAGCTGGAAAGTCCGGGATCGAATCCCGGTGGGGACGAGATTTTTCGTCCGTCCAGACGGGCGCTGGGGCCCACCCAGTCTTCTGTACAATGGGTACCGGGCACAGATCATCTACCGGGTCTTTTGCGAGGGTAAAGTGAGGCCGGCGCGTGCTGCTGACCACTCACCCCCTTTTAGTGCCGCGGTCGTGGAAGAGTAGAGCTATACCTCTACCCATCCTCTGGGCCACACCGGGCCTGTAACGGGATCACCTTACGTGTTACCTTGAGCCAAATACCACAAAACTAAATCACCCTGCAACCCACGGAATTTAAGAAATACTCCATAATATTTTGTGGTATGACAAAGCCTATATTGCCGCCCTCCAATATAACATTAAGTATCTGTGACGTTCATTTTGGTGACACGTGTTCTGTGATCTGTAGCAATCTGGCAACATAGGTAGTATGAGGGCGCGGGAAGAATTTGATGAATTGTGTGTGAAATAACTTGCTCAACATGGCAAGTACAAAACAACAAACTGTTGGATCAGTTACTCTGAAGGGATCAGCTGAACTTATTAAGGAATATTTGGGCATGTACTGTAAATGTATAACACTTTTTAAGTTTTGTTTTTAACTTGTTCCAAGAAACTAACCTACGAAAATGTTACGTCATGCGCAAGAATTACCAAATTCATTTACAGAATTATAAACGTACTGTGGAAGTTTAATTTTCTGTACCCCACTCTGTTATATGATAATAAGAAAACAATTGTTTACAGTGAACACAACTGTTGCTTATGGTAGTATTAATAATACTGGTATAATAATATAAGACAAGGCATTGTCACCATCAGGCCATCCAGTAACATAAAAAGTACAAATATTGCCATTGCATTATATATGTGTTAATAGACTGAGATGTCAAACTTAAAATTTTTTCAGTACATGTTGTTTGTCACTTTATTGAGTAAAACAAGTACTCCCTTATTGTACTGTAATGGCTGAAACAAGTTTCTCATTGGTGTAGAAAGATTTGTTTTTTAATGTGACTTGCTCATTGTGTTAATTTTGCATGGAGTTGTATGTTATCCTAATTAACTAGGAGCCATGGAATGTATCTTTACTGTCTATTTGTAATACACATATTAATTCATATTTACTTATTTTATTCAAGATTATGGGATCAACAGTATTTTATATCAGCGTGGCATTTATCCTCCTGAAATGTTTGATCCAGAAGAACATTTTGGGCTTACAGTCTACATGTCAACCGATAAAGTATTAAAATTCTTTCTAAAGTCTGTTTTGGATCAAGTCCAAGGTTAGTACCATGTATGTAAGCATTCATGGAGTCATCCTATATTAGAACGGTCATTAAAGCTCGAATGAGTTTTTGTTTCAGATTGGATTTGTGAAAAGAAGATGCGCAAGATATTACTTATAATAACAAACAGATCTACAAAGGAGGTACTGGAACAATGGGATTTCAACATTGATTATGAATATGATGAAAATGGAAGTGCTGTAGAAAATGGAAAATCTGTTGGAAAGAAGGATTTGAGACTTATCCAGAAAGAAATACGTGATGTTTTACGACAAATATCTGCTAGTATAAGCTTTCTACCTTTACTGGATTGCTTGTGTAAGTACACAGCCTGAAGTTGTTAGGGTGTATGAAAATGTCTTGTTTGGAGCTTCTATTACAAGAAAAATGTCAGGGACTATTATACATGATACTGGTGACAGCAAAGCTTCTTGCATTCTGTTATCAAAATTGTAATATTTCTTGTTCCACCAACAACTTAACAGACTTGTGTGTGACACAGAAATAATATTTATGAGCAAATATGCTAATATCATACATTCGTTTTGCCTGTTGTTTAGTGCCACGTAATTGAAACCACGTTGAATTTTTGCCCTTTGTTTTGTTCTGTGTAATTGAAACTATGTTGAATAAGCATTTCTAGCACCAATAGTAATGGTAAATGTCACAGATACCAGTATGCAAGAGCCCAATGCTTACCATGTGATTCATTAATTTATTCTTATGAGACATCTCCATGACTAGTATGAAACCTGAAAGCTTAACCCTAATGGGTTACATTTTCTCTTATGCATTGTGTTTGTTGGTAACTGTAACCTGAACTTACATGACTGTAATGTTGACAAACATTATGCTGCATGGTGAGAACAGAGAATTTATTTGAAGTCACATGTTCGATAAATAGGTAAGGTACTACTCTGTCAGCTTGTCACTCTAACACTTTATTTCATAGGCTTTTGTATACACATAACCGATCTTGACGTCTTAGTACTAATGTACCAAGAACACTTCTTGTTACTGGTACAAAGCCTTTAGCAGGCAAGGTTACAATTACATGATACAATCAGATAATTTGTGCACTGAATTTATTTTTCCTTAACAACAGAACTTACCTTTTAAACAGTGTTGTCTCATCCAAAGCGGTCTGCTGGAAACCTTATACACAGAGCCTAGAATTGCACCACTGCTTGAAGTATTTAGTGAAGTGCGCTGCTTGCGATTTGTCCAAGTCCATCCTGTGATTCTGCTTGAATCATATCATCATCATCATTAAATTTCATTCCCTTTAATCCCATCTTCAGATTCTGGAAAAGAAAGAAGTGACACAGGGCCACATCTAGTGAGAAGGGAGGATATGGAATGACAGTTATTTGTTTTCAGTCCAAAATTCACATACAGAAAAAGCAGAGTGTACAGTTAAGTTCTCATGCTGGGGAAAACAATACTCTGAATTCCACTTTCAGGTAGCTTTGGCATTACATTTCCCTGCAGATGCCATGAGTTGTCAGTGTAGTAATATTCATTTACAATTTGTCTTTCTGGAAGAAAGTCATAATATACCCAAGGAGACAATCTAATGGTCCCTATTTTTTAGAAGAAGGAAAAGACAAAAACATTCTTATTTTCATGGCTTCTTTGTTTGCTTCCTCATACACTGCACACTTGTGGCAGAAATGAGGTCTAAAATTTGTACCAAGTATACATTGACAATTCATCTGGAGCAGCATGCTACATTAATCCTCCATGTAAAATCAGAACTTATTTTACTTTCACCTCACTAAACATTAACCAAAGTAAGTATAATGTTTTCTCTTACTGACATATACGAGGAGATGAAACGGAAGAGACAGATATGTTGTATCGTATTCACTTCGTATATGAAATATGAAAGTTATTAAATTGTTTATGGTCATAAGAAGGGTATTTTTTACCTTATAAATGTGTTTGGATGTATGACCTTTCTATTATTTTATTTTATTTTTTGTTCTACAGGTGATTTTGACTTCCATGTCTATACAAATCATTGGGGTGACGTGCCAGAGGAATGGGATGAGACACAACCTTGCTTCATTGCAAATGCACAAGAACTGTCTCTTCGAACTTTCTCCACATCCCTTCATAAAGTTGGAACCCGTGTGATTTACAAGGTTGAATGAACTGGGATAATGTATCTTGGAACTTAATCATAAGAATTCAGTACATGTTTTTGTCACATTTTGTGCACTGTGAAACATGACCATTGCAATATTGTGTTTATGGATAGAATGGGCTTTAATGGAAAGTCATTGATCTCAAATTGTGTTCATAACATGCTGTCAATAAAAGAATACTCGTGTGTATTTATCTCTTTCTTGAAGTTCACCCTATTGGGACAGGTAAGGCAAATAAGGCTATCAAGCTTTCCTTTCCTGCATATTATCTTCTGCCACCTTCTGTGTCATCTGTAACATTGTTATATTCATCTCTTTTATTCCTTAACTGAGCCACACCACATTCTGAATTCACACATAATCCCATGGCCACCACACCATCGTCATCTATGGATTTGCCACATGTATCTAGGGCTAGCACAGCACTGCTACTACTAGTACTTCCTCCACAACCAACACCACCACTATGATCACTACTACTGCTGCTGCTGCTGCTACTACTACTACTACTACTGCTTCTATTTTATTCAAATTGACATGTTGCAACATGTTTTAATGTGGTATACCACAATGGGATGAATTTTACAAAAATTACTTCTGTTTTGGTTATATTTTTCATAGCTGGTAAAGTAATGCAATCTACTGAAATCCTGTACAAGAGCTGATACATCCCTATCCCTGTGGTTGTAAATGGCATGTTGGCATGTTCAGCATGGTTTGCAACTTGTGTGCCCCTGTGGGTAATTAAAAAGTGAAGGTTGAGTGGGTGTTTCTCACTACCACAATATGCAAGTCTTGGGTTTAGAACTCTAGAAGGTGCAGACACTCCATTAGCTGTGTAGCCACTGGTCTAGCTGTGCCATTCTCATGTGCTGTCACTGATTGCAGCGTGTGATAAATTAACCATAAATGCACTTGAAGCTCTCAGACCCACACAAGTTTGGATGGCATAGAGTGGGGAGCCATTGGCTGTAATGCACAATGTTGTGGGTCTACATCACAGATTACTGATGGTGTAGAATGACTTGCCTTCGGCTTTCTAATTGCCAGGGATGTCACTGAAGGGTAAAATTCTCTGATATATTTTCTGAGATTGCACCATGCTACAGGTACCCATGCTGACTACAGATCATAAATATCTGGGGTGTCTGTTTGCCTGGTGGCAAGCTGACAACAGCAATTCCAGGAAGCATGTCTGTAATGGTCCATATGCAACAAAAAATACCATTATTCCCCCATAATTCCAAGACAGCTGAAATCCTACTCTGAACAGAAATTTAATCCTCATTCTCTCCATTTGATACAACATGTATCAGGGTAAGTCATGATGCCAGACTTGGAAAGAGGCATGACTAATGAGGAAATGCTGTACTTTCTTGCACCCCCCCCCCCCACACACACACACACACACACACAATATGACAATCTAGTGATTAAGTTTGTAGATTATGACTCTGAAATTGATGCTGATAATTCAGATGGAAATAGTACTTACACATAAAAATACTGCAAATCCAAGTAATACACCAGTGTACATACCAGTACTGTAACCCTGGACACATTTCCTTGCCCTGTGCAGTGTTGTGCTGTGATGACGAAACTCTGCAATTACCAACAACTGAACGAGATTCAGAACCTGCCTCCTTTTATAAAAAAAAATACAACACAACCATCAGCTCCAGCATTATTTTCAACAAGGTGGTGCACATTACGTTCATGTGGCAGCAGCTGGAAAAACAGCAATTTATATTTAAAAACAGCAACTTGGACTAAAACTGTGTGTACTGTACAAAACGTATTTCTGTTCCTGTAAAATGTTTATTGTTGGATTAAATAAATAATTATACAACTTTAAAGTATGTTAAAACCCCAGTGTGATGCAGGTGCACCACATTACAACCCCTTTCCCCAGTATGTAACTCATATGCTGGCTGTGTCTACAGCGGGTACCCTGATTACAATAAACGGCAGTTAAGACACTGTAACATAAGCAATTTTGTTGTCCTGTACTTTGCAATTAAAACACAGACATGCCTAATACGTTATTATGGAGGTTGCATTGATAACGATTCAAACGAAAACACAGATTTATTCGTTAATTAAAGTTTTCACATGATGCACACCTACCATTTATGGCCATATCCGATGTTCACGGTACGTATTGAAAGTACCCGACAGTTCTCTTCAGAAGACGAGTTAGTTTGGCTTTATGTGACCCTCTGCTTACAAGGATATGAAGTTAGTATACGCTCTCTAAACAACAATTTCTATAATGCAGCGACTGTCTCTACGTCACTTAGGAGTGTGACAACGCAACTATTTCACAGCGCTGCCTGCTGTTGGTAAATATACTTCAGCGAGGCAACTCCCATGAATCACAACTCGTATCTGCAGTTACTGATAAGCTATTGTTGTGAGTGGAGGGACTGCAGGCGTGGAGGTAAGTCTACGAGTGATGGAAGCACAACGCTGTTGTTTACAATAGATATAATCTTTGCATAAACATTTATGGACAAAATGTCAAAGAAAAACTGCAAATTTGGTTGAAAACTCGTGTAGTATGAAGTTACTGTTCTTCATGTAGCAGTACTATGAAATTCGTATGCCTGCGGGAGAAAAACGCATAAAGAATATTGGTGGGGAGGCCGGGAAGAAAGTGACGATTTGGAAGATCTAGACGTAAATGGCAGGATAATATGAAAGTGGATTTTAAATAAACAAGGCGGGAAGGCGCTGACTGGATTCATTCGACTCAGGATCGTTTCGAGTGTCGTGCTCATCAGAGCAATGTGACGAAACTTGGGGTTTTATAAAGTGCGCGGAATTTCTTGACTAGCTAACGAATTAGCAGCTTCTCATGAAGGAATTTGCTCCGTGAAGTTGGTTAGGTACTAAGCTTGGCACTGAACTGAACTCAACGTTTGACGGAATGTAAGGCTTCAGTCGCTGAACACAGCCAACAAATCTGAGTACACGTAAATTTGTAAGTTAATAGTTACAGCGATTGTGTGAGGAGTGAAAGGAGTCGATCATTGTACCTATTTATATGAAGAGTGATAACGTTGTAGTGAGGGAGTAATGGTACGACCGGCATGACTACGCATTCAGTTTGATTATGTGATTAAATAATGGGCAGTGGCGACTGTATGTAACAATGCACAATAGCGTAAGGATGTGGCGCGTTTACATAAGCATTCTTGCAGTGTAAAAGCAAAATGGCACAGTTTTAGGGGGAAAAAAACAAATTTTGAAGAGAAAATGAATATTTTTAGTTTTCTGTAATTTTTTTTTGTCCAAAACAGCTGTTGCCAAAGTTTGCTGTGCAGATCCTAAGGGATCTGCAGCCAGTATCCGTGGATAACTTTCTGTAATGGATACTTCGATGTTCGCTTATTTTTTTAATAAAGAAATAATATTTTGTTAAAAGTATTCATGGAACTTCTTTAATTGTCGATGTTTATTTCCTATGGCCCTTAGAGTATATAATTAAGAAACTTCCTGTACCCGTGAAGCGAGAGAAAACCAGTAGTTAAGGTCAAATTATGCAATACACTGTTACGTACGCTACTGGTATTATTTGTAGTTACCTAATAATAGTTCTGAGATATAACCAACGTTTGAAATTTTGGATACCTATCATACGGATATAATACATTTATATAATCAAGGATGTGAGGATCCTCGGTTATTTTTCGAAGCCAAAAGGGGTCGCGAGCAACAGAAATTTGGGAAACAGTGTTATAAAACATTTCTCATTCTAAGAAGTGTACATAGCGGTATTATCATAAATTTAAATTGATCTTCATGTAAATTACTGGTTATTCTTGTCAGATTTTAATGAAACTTGAAAATTCTTTACGGCTTTTCGAATAATCCTCAATGTCAAATTTCATGAAAATCCGTCCAGTGGAAGCCGAGTTGTTCCCTGCGGACGGACAGGCATGACGAAGCTAAGAGGCATTTTTCTGAATTTTGCGAATGCGCCTGAAGTCCGATAAATCAAAAGGAAACTGCATTTTGTCAGATATTCTGTGGCACAAATTAATTCTTACTGTAAACCATTTAATACTCGCAGTTAGAACAACACTCATTTATAACAACACAAATATTCGGTCCTTTTCACGTCATAACCGAGTTCGACTGTATATTCTTAACACGTTTTCGGATGATGTACACAGACATTACCAAAACGTTCTTTACCCGCAAAATATAATACAGTTTTGCAGCCCACTTGTAAATAGATTTCGATTTACACCCTTACGAAAAGTACGGCCTTTCCTGTCGATTTTCATGAAAATTGGCTCACTATTTTAAATGCACATCTCTTGTACGGCTTGTTATCCAAATAGGACGATAAATGAAACTACCGATAGAAATTCATTTACAATCCTGAGTACATTATGGCCGTCACTACCTCGATTTTCAGTTACTCTGACAGTTCACGTATCCTCTCAGACGAATCCGCGCTTCACAGCGAAAAGGCACGTGTGTGGGTTTTATTCTTTCTTCATGCACCACGTGAAGGTATCAGTTCGTAAAATTCAGTCTTGCTTCACGATCGTGACGCACACCTCTCTTGTACGCATATGGATGCGAAGGCAGAAGTTTTATTGCGTTTCGTGCGATGACGCAAACACGCCCATTTGCCGTGTAAGTCGAACCAAAGAGTTTCTTCGAGATGTCACAAATCTAGCTCCAATTTATTCTACTTTTTCCTCAGCACGTGCCTTCCACGTCGTATTCTGCTGTCTATAATGACAACAGGTGCTGGGAACCTTCTTACGTGCTTATAAGGTGTTCTTTCTTTGGAAAAGGCGTATCAGGAAAATTTCCTCGTAATTTACGACCCTCCTCTTAGGAATGGTGTTTATCAAATTTGCTTTTGTCACACTATTTTTATAAATATATACATATTATACATTTATATGTAAGGAAGCGAGGGTCCGCATTGGACTGTAGTGTCATCTAAGAAGAAGAAGAAGACGACGAAGAAGAAGAAGAAGCAGGAGAAGAAGAAGAGGAAGAAGAAGAAGGAGAAGGGGGAGGAGGAGGAGAAGAAGAAAAAGGAGAAGGAGGAGGAGTACGAAAAGAAGAAGAAGAAGTAGTAGTAGTAAAGGTGAAGGTAAAGCAGTCCCGTTACAGGCCTGGAGTGGCCCAGAGGGTTCCAGGAAGTTAAGGTTCCCAGATTTCATGACAACGGCACAGGATGGTGGTAAGGTTGTCAGCCTTACGCACCGGCCGC
>Ga0131853_10015051_pt1 | contig 14159 bp, 8 predicted proteins | sample TergutLab28metaG_FD_92764 | JGI IMG/M metagenome (GOLD analysis project Ga0131853, IMG submission 92764) | Labiotermes labralis P1 segment gut microbial communities from Petit-Saut dam, French Guiana - Lab288 P1 (version 2) (version 2) | ecosystem: Host-associated > Arthropoda: Insects >... | reverse complement strand
ATGATTGTAAGCTGATAATTTCAAATGTCTTCTTTCCAAAACACCAGACAATGAAGGCATTACCATTTGTTTTGAATGGTTAAGAAATGTAATCCTTGAGGATGGGACTGATAGGTTGTCCCAGAACATCGGTAAAGAATTACCACAATATGATGCATAATTTCCCAGAAGAGTACAGATATCTTGTACATGAAATCTGACATACTTCCATCAGTGACTATGAAGATGACTGACTTCTGGCATCAGACTCCCTGTAGTCTAGTAGAAATATACTGATGTTTCAGAGAAACCAATTTCATCATTGAAAACCCTGGATCATGACCCATATTTATGTCAGGAAAGTCTTCTGAAGGGTTGCAAATTCACAAAATAATCAAATATGATGATTTAAGTACGGTGCAGTGTAGGTACTGGTACTGTGTGCATCACACTGGCAATGTGATTTACAGTTTTTGGTCACAGACAGAAAGGTAGCAAACCACTGCTCTAAAACTTTGGTATCCTTCTATTGGACTACATTGTGTAACAACTCACAATACAGTAACCGTCATGAACATTTTGTCTAAGGGAAGAATATATATTACAAACTTTTTTAAATAAAAGAGGTTTAACATAAAAAGTAAAAGTTTACATAAAAAGTCCCACAAAGAATTTATCTTGTTTATGTCACATTTTTTAAACTGCTGAAAAGTATTCTATAAGTATCTGTACACAAAGCAGTGTTTCAACTCACATGCTCACTGATACGTAAAATTAATGTAACTGTCCACAAATGATAAAAAATGTCTCTCTGTACATTGTAGTTAAGAACTTGTCTCTGGATCCTAATATCATGCTGCATAATTTCTCAAAAACTAAGGATGCTTGCAAAAGCTGCAAATTAAAATTAATGCACAGACTCTCCAAGCACAGACTCTTGCTACTACATATTTGTACACAATAATCTCAGAATATCATACTATCATGCCTGTAAGGTCTCAACATGTAAACAATTTGAAGGTATGTTTATGGTCTGTCTCCTTACGAACTTCACGTTTACCTCAGATACTTCAGTGACTGTCACCATCAAACCAACTTTACAGCTGTCTCACAGTTGTTAACGTTTTACAGAAAATTACCAAGAAAGCTGTATACTCTTTGAAGATAAACCACCATAAAAAACTTCATATGCTATTAGTGGCACCAGTTGCACACCTACCATGTTTATACAGCCAGCAAACCAGCATTACTGACAGCAGAAATTTAAACTACAAAGATTAAATCTCCTCTAGTGGCATGCTATTCATACCAGCTTTCATGAAAATGCATCACCTGGTTCAAAAGTAATTGGGGAGGGGTTAGTAAGTAGATATGACACCATAATCACAGTGCCCCTTGTAACATTTGGAAGCATGCTACAAATGTGGCCAATACACAAACAAAACTTCATGAAGCAGCTTTTCTTGCAAAACTTATAATTTGCTCTGCTAAAGTCAACTCATATCAGGCCCCAGCCACTAAACCATGTCAGTTATTGCTCAGGCCGGCCTCTCACCGCAAAAGCGCGAGTTCGATCCCAGGCCAGTCATCTAGAATTCACAATGGACAGCGTGATACTAGGGCAAGTTTTCCTTTTAGCACTTCGTGTGTCAGCTGTTAGTATCATTCCACAAACGCTCCGTACTCATATTCACTAATGAATCACAGACGTTATATAATCTTACGCAGTTAACAGCGTCGTTACATAACACACTTCTCTGTCTCTCTCTCTAACCTCTCCGCCCGCCAGTGCAGGAAGAAAGCGACGCAACTGCTCCGTATAATTCTCCTCCCGAATTAATTTTATGCACGGTGTGGATCGTTCCTATTCTGTCTGTCTCAGTCTCAGTTTAGTCCCACCACAAATGAGGTGAACTACGGGACCGTAAAATAATTGCCACCTTTAACAAATATATAAAAATCAACACCAGTAGGATACCGCACAGCAAATTCTCTATAGAAGCAACTATATATAGCCTTAACCACATCGACTGATTCTGGAATCTGAATGGTATTACACAAATGCTCCATACTCATTTTTTTTTCACATTTTCTGGACCGTGCATCGTGATATACTTGCTTAATAAAGACCAACAAGATACACTTTTCTTTCTTAATTTATTCGAACAATCTATCCTCTAGATGTTTCGACTAGATTAATCAGGAAGTAGTTACTGTGCATGCAGCATATGGTATTTACCAAGCATCTGTGGCGACTAGCTGCTAACACGATCTGAGTCGACGCAGATGCATGGTACATACCATACGCTGCATATACGGTAATTACCTCCGGATTATGTACAGTTAATGTATTCGAAACATGTAGAGGAATAAATTAGGAAAGAAAAATGTATCTTGTTGGTCTTTATTAAGCAAGCTCCATACTCATATACGCTCCAGTAATTACCTCCTGATTATGTATAGTTCATGTATTCGAAACATGTAGAGGAATAAATTAGGAAAGAAAAATGCATCTTGTTAGTCTTTATTTAGCAAGCTCCATACTCATATACTCACGTATCGCAGGCGTTATATAATCTTACGAACTCAACGGGGCCGTTACGTAACACATTCCTGTCCCTTACAACCCCTCCACTTGCCAGGGCAGAAAAAGAAAGGGAACTGCTCAACATATTCCCATCCCAAAGCAATTTTATGCAAGGCCGGATCGTCTAAGTCCAGTCTCAGTTTAGCCCCACTGCAAATGAGGTGAGCTGCGGGACCGTAAAATAATTGCCACTTTTAACGAATATTTAAACATCAACATCAGTGGGATACCGCACAGCAAGTTCCCTATAAAAGCGAGTATAGCTTTGCCCACATAGACTGATTCTGGAATCTGAATTGTGACTAGCTTAAGAATTAAATTTTTGTTTTGTCACATACCCATCTAAATGCAATTCTTGTATTCAGCATGCTCCCGAGTACTGCGCTCATCGTGTCACCCTGAACAGTTCACACGCTAACACTAAACGTAGGTATGTGATCTGTGACGTAGATGGTACCAATCTGTGGGTGGTACAGATAATTTTCGGTTGTAACTGGTTGCGGAAGTGACGTAGTGGCGGGAGTTATGCGACAGGTTATTAATCGCAGGATTAGGCAATGGCAGCTATATTTTCGAATGAAAAAATTTTGTCAGCCGAAAATCTTGAACCGAATATCTTAAAACATGATAATTCAAAGAATATTGTCTTATTATCTGATATACCGAAATTATGTTGTGATGAGCCTTGTGTTCTAGGTGTTGATGAAGCAGGAAGAGGGCCTGTGTTAGGTAAGACACGAATGTGAGGTTAGAGTAGTATCCTTGTATTAAAAGTAGGTGACCGAATTTTCCAAGTTTCATAGGCAGTGTTGGGGTATTACGACAAAGAGTTTGAAGACGAAAAGTTGGCTACTGGGTTTTTGGTTCTTTTGAATGTGAAAATTTCCTGACCTTATTTTGATGTGGAATGAGTGGGCATATGCCATTCTTGCTTGAAGACAAAAGTATTGTTTTTTTCCCTTCTGTCGTTTCCCATAAGCTTGGTAGTTTTATCGCATAGAAAGCCTATATCGGCCGGGACAACCCATGACATCTGGTGTGCTTAAGAAGGCTATAAAATGAACATTCTGTACAAGAACCAGTCCATGTAACAAAAATCATTTCATTATTGGATGGGTAGCAGTTTACTACGTTGGACTATACAGCACTTCTGTCTAGGTGCTGGCTTTGGTGGAATCCAATGAATTTAGCAGTATGACAGTTTCTTTGCTATGTTTTAATGAATTTTCCTAGTGTTTTCAAAACAGCAAATGTATATATATATATATATATATATATGCCTAATGACGTCAACTATCAACCCCTTTTGTACTCGTCCGTTTTTCTCGTTTAAAGCTCTTTTCATGATTTTTAGTGATGCAGTTTACTTTGTAATATCACCTGTTAGTCTGTGGCAGTAACCAGTCCTTTAATACAAGATGTAAAACTTCAAAGCATATAGGAAAACTGTTTAAGTAGAGTGTGATGTTTACATACTGAGAAATTATGGAGGGTGTCATGTTATAACAAATCCAAATTCTGCTTCTTTCTAGTGATTTGAGAAGGTAGAAAATAATAAAATTGTTGACATATTTTAGCTTGGGCCAGGGTGTGTATCTGAAATTAAATAAGCTTTGAAATGTAGTGGGACAGTGTCAGTTCTGCTGAATAGAAGTGACAAGAGATCATGAATTAGTAACTTATCACATGGACTGAACCACAAAACACTGGAACCACCCCTGCAACCATGTCATAAATAATTATGAAAAATATTTTACTTTATTTTTATATGTACTGGATCTAAATAATCATATTGTATGATGTAAATCTCTAGTAACATATGTTATTGTTATGTCACCCCTGTTAATGATACTTGTGACTGAAACATGTCATGAATGTTGTATTTTGCACACTATTTTTATCAAATAAATGTGCATGGAATTTCTCTTTATAGGCCCTATGGTATATGGGATTTGTTATTGCCCATTGAGTAAGGCAGAAAACCTCAAGGCTTTGGGATGTGTGGATTCTAAAAGCTTAACGGAGGAAAAGAGGGAACTTATATTTGAGAAACTCTGTGCAGAAACAGAATACATTGGGTGGGCTATAGAAGCCATCTCCCCTAACTTCATCTGCAATAGTATGCTACGAAGGTACAACTCTAGAACTGAAATATTATTACTTCAAAATCTTTAAAATGTCTGTGATTTCCAAGTGTATACAGTGACAGATATAATTACAAACACAGATGTTTTCTGCATAATTTGATATTCAGTGAATTTAAAATTTCAGGTAGGTGTATTTTATGTTTACTAATTAACTTTGGTGTTTTCAGACAGAAGCATTCATTGAATCAAATAGCACAGGATTCAACTGTTGGGTTGATAATGAAAGCAAAGGACTCAGGAATAAAAATTAGTGAAGTTTATGTTGATACTGTTGGAATGCCTGAGAAATATCAGGTTAGTTAAAAGTGTGTAACAACATTTTGTGTTCCGTGGTTATATTGATGTTTAAAGAAATAATATATCATCTGTATATTTTGCAGGAAAAGCTATCAGAAATATTTCCAGAATTTAAGATTACAGTTGCTAAGAAAGCTGATGCCATTTACCCCATTGTAAGTGCAGCCAGCATCTGTGCCAAAGTGTCCAGAGACAGAGCTCTGAAAGTGTGGGCATTTCAAGAGGGCCTCGAAGCAACTCAAGATGACTTTGGAAGTGGCTACCCTAATGGTAGGTAATTGTTTTAGAAATATGAGTTATTACTAGAAGGTAAAAGAATTGAGGGAAAACTGATGAAACAGCTCACTTTTATAACTCTGACTGAGTAGCGCTCTCCCTCTACCCCCATACTCTCATGCCATCGTACTTCCCCATCACACTTTCATATAGGGAATGTTCCTTCTCAGATGCAGTCCAAGAATGGTATGGAATAAATCTAAGTCATAAATACAGTATTTAAGCACACTGTTTTTCATTAATTATTCTTTTAATTATTCACATTTTTTCTCGGAGGACAAACTGTCAAAGATGACTCAAAAGCTATCATGGCTGTCATTTGAAAACTCACCATTCACATTCTGATAAACAATAGTGTTGTAGGTTTCGTCAGCCTGCTCCCCCAAGTAGATGGTAGTATATTTTGTAAATTAGGAATTGAACCCTTCATCCAATATTCTTCCCAAATAATCATTTATAATCAGGCTGTAATTCCTCAGATGATACTGCATAAACTAAGCAACTGAAAGTGTTACTATAGCAGAACAAATTTTTTCCTCACAGATCCTGTAACAAAGGCATTCCTGACAAAGAATATTGATCCTGTATTTGGATATCCACAACTGGTTAGATTTAGCTGGTCAACTGCCAGAAAAATTGTGCAAGAACATTGTGCAGTCGTGGAGTGGTAGGTAGTTCAACATCACTGACTAGACAGGGGAAACTAAGGGCCACTGTGTACACTGAAGAGGTATTTTGTTATTAATGAAAGTATGTACTGGTAAATGTATGGTAAGTAATTGAACATAGGTGTATTTATTCCAAAGGCCTTACTATTTAGGAGATGCTTCAGATATTAATGTTGCCTTTCTGTCCACCATACTTATGGTTCTTAAATTCTGATTTCTGTGTTCACATCTACTTGTTCCATTAAGCCTGCCCAACATGCAGTTCACAAATGTTAACTACCATTGTATTCCACATTTAGTCCTTATTTAATATCAAACCCTTCACCAGGTAGTGTGTGTGTACCTGTATTTGAATCTCAGATGTGTCTTTCCTTTAGTGAGGATTACTTTGCATCAAATACATGCATAAAACAACCTTCTTCACGTTTTAGTGGTTTGGAGAGGTGGAGGAATAAACTTTAAATTGTTGAGAAATTTTTTTGTTGATATCAGCAAATTGCCTGTTCTTCATAAGTGTGCAATGATTCTATTGTTCCAGGTCAGATGAGGAAGAAGAGCAGAGTGGTGCAAGTAAAAATATGCACATAACTTCATTTTTTAAACAAGCTGGCTCTAACAAGCGGCAGAAAACAAAACACACCTTTTTTACAGTACGAAACCTTGATGTCTTAGATTCACTCTGATTTGAATGTGATGTGTTTTTCTTCTTCGGCAAAATGTGCATCAGATGTGTTGAAGAGGCAAGAACTTCAGTTCAGAATGTTCTGTACTGCAGGGATTTTTTACTGTGAAAAAGATTTTTTTTTGTTCACATCTTTCTGTACATGACAACTTACATTATAAAGTTAAGCAAAATAACATGATTTATACCATGTTCAAATTGGTGGTGCCGTAAATGGCACAGCAGTTTAAGTCATATGACAGTTTTCCACATCATTGTAATTATGTTTAGATATTACTGTAAATTTTGGTTTGATTTTAATGGTGTTAATGACTCATTTTTTCTTGGCCTTCAGATAAAATCTTATTACATGTAGTTATACATATTACAAAGCATATTAGTATCACAGCTGCATCCATATCTGTTAGAAATTTTTGAGTCAGCATGTACACTACTACTTTGTGAGACAAGTTTTAAATAAAAAGTACCAGTACTTCAAGAGATGCCGGTCTTCCATTTTTGCTATTTCTGTAATTCATGAGTAGAGAATGTTCCAAATGCATGAGAGAAAGGACGTAAGCAGTATTGTGAAATCTTTGGTGACCTTAAGAGGAAGCACTGTTGATTCAGTCATGAAACTATGCTAAGCTGTCTAGCAACAAAAAATACTGCTGTACTCTGTTATTTTGTCACTTCACTCTGTCACCCCTAATCCTCCACACTGTTAGATAACATATGTGTAGTGCCCAACTGTACTGAAACAGTACTTTATTCTCAGCCTCCCATGGAATTTGTGTTGAAGTCCCCTCATACAAACTACCAGTTGGGGACAGACAGCAATATTTATAACAAAGGAATGTCAAATATAAGCAAGACAAATTTCACAGGGACTTGCGCGCTGGAATGGAACACTGATGTGTAACCAGGCTAACAGAATAAGTCAACACAGCAACTTAAATTCTTATTTTCAAACCACAAACTGCATCACAATCTACTTACACTGCTATCATGAACATAATTCGCTTCAGTTGTAAGTACAGGGGTAGTGAAGCACAGTTTGGTCTTTACCTCTTTCAGCTTCATCCAACAATTTAAATGAAGTAGACAAATACAAAAAATGTTAAAAAGGAATTAGGAAAGGAGCAGAAGAGGTGCAATCTTGCTTCACACCTGTGCATATGTTTTATAACTATTACTTAATTCAACACAAAACAACATATTTACTGTTATGCCTTCTGTATGTGATTATATGAATTCAATAATAACTGCACCATCTGTGTTCAGCACATTGATCACATGACTACAGGAAAGAATATACCATATTTACCCAAATACAAGACAACCCTGCATAGAAGATGCTTCCCCTCTCACACACACCAGTTTTAAGGAACACACCTATGCAAACCCTGTTTAATGCTGTGCATGATTATAAGATAACCTACATTTTTTTGGAGCAAGGACAACCAAGTAGGTACAGTGACTAGGCTACAGGCTGGGTATGGGGGTCTGAATCCCACAAGGGGCACCACCAATCACCTCTATCTAATGCCAAGAATAAGAACAAGTGCAGCCATAACTCTGCTCGCTCCATATGCCTTTACTGCATGGACATGGACCACTTTTTCACTTCGTACTTCAGCTGTAGTGGGTAGTAGGAGCTAAGGACGCGATGTTTAAGTACTAAAGGGTAGTTGGCAGGGTTCATAAGAAAGACGGAAGAAGAAGCAAAAAAAAAAAAATAAAAGCACACCGCATGTGCAATGTGATAGTGTTAGCAAGGAAAGCTGTAGCGTTTAAAAGCTAAGAGGTACTAAATTTGACGCTACACTTTGTTTCACACACAAGCACGACATATTGAATAGTGGAGCCACAACACCAAAGACGAACGAATCGAAAGCACAGATAAATAAATACAAGACGACATGCCTGGAGAACGCACAGTACACGAAACCAGAGAGGATAGGCACTTATGTCCTACATGCTGTCGTAGAGTTGAGGAAAACGAGACAGCGGTTGCATGCGATGGTATGTGCCAGAGATGGCACCACCCTTTTTGCGCGGAGCTACAACTAGGCCAATTCTTCGCACTAAAATCGACGAACAAAAGAAAATCTAAGCTAATGTGATTATGCCAATTTCATTTATGTAAAGCAGGGAAGAGCATGCAAAAAGAAATCGAGGGCTTGAGAGCAGAAATGAACATGAAGATTAACGAAATGATAGTAGCACTAAATAAGCTAAAAATCGAATACAAAATAAGGACATTTGTAAGGAACTAGCCGGTGGTCGAACAACAAGTTAAGATAGACGAAGCACGAAGAACAGTAATTTAAAAAATCAAAAGATAGAACTGAAGAAAAAAAAAAAGGCCTCCAGGCGCAGCCACGCAGAGGTCAAAGAAACAAACAGAAATAAATAATGAAGACAGAGAAGGACACGAAGAATCAACTGCACAAACTGGCCAGAGCAAAAAGGGAGAGGACCGGGGGGGAGATGGGGAAACAAGATTTCGAAGAAGTGATCTATGGACGGAAACGTAAAAAAGCGAAATCAAAGCAGGAAAGAAAAAAAGCATGGATATATCTCGGAAGAATGACCCAGGACACCACGATAGGAGTCCGAATTTCCCTGATTAGGAAAGGAATAAAAGGCCATTGTCGAAGAACTGAGAACGATGGGGCCATATAAAGCTTTCAAATTGGGCTTCCTTTTTGAGTACCTAAGACTGACGGAAAACCCGGAATTTTGGCCACAAGGAGCCATAATAAGGCCATTTTGGATTACTTATAGAACATGGAGGCAGCACAGAGGGGCCAGTGTTGACGCAGACATCTAAAGACATTTCCACAGAAGCAGAGAAAAAATACATATAACATAGCGACCTGTAACGTATGAAGGAAAATTAAACATAGTTCACAAAGAAATGAAGGGCTTGGATATAGATATATTATGAGTAAGTGAAATGAAATGGACATATCAGAAGTGTGAATAACATAGTGATGTACTTGGAATACAATACCAACAGAAAGAATGGTGTGGGAATGATTATAACAGTAAATGACAGAATTATCTACATAAGGGTGAAGGCACACCCGGTAAACATAACTTACGCACAGGTGTATGCACCTACAACCAGTGCAGACACAGAAGATTTCTACAGAAATCTGCACTTGGCATTGAATGAGACGCTGAAAAAAGATGTACTCATACTCATGGGAGACAGGAACTCCAAAATGGGCAAGGGAGATGAACCAGGGACTGTAGGAAGATATGGGCTTGGAAGCAGAAATGAGGCTGGAGAAAGACTGCTCGAGTTCTGCGAAGAAAATGCCCTCTTCACAGCAAACACCTACTTTAAACAACCACGGCAGAGGCTCTATACTTGTACATGGACATCACCGGTTGGCCAATACAAAAACCAAATTGACTATATACTTGGCAGAAGGCGATGGAGAAGCGCCTTTCAGGAAGTGAAGACAAGACTAGATGGTGACTGTCAGTCCTCACAGCTACAGTAAGAATAAGGCTGAAAAATACAAAGCAAATGAAAAAAGGCTGGAAACTGGCCACAATAACCCTACAAGGAAAAACTTCAGAGGAAAGCCTTGAAGGACACTTTCAAGGAGGTGGCAGACAAAACCATCCCGTGGAAAGAAAATAAAAAGATGGACCCATTTGGATGTCCCAGGACACGTTGAGGGTCGTGGAGAACAGGTGAAAAATGAAAATGGAAGGAAACTGGGTCGAAGTAAGAAAACTAAATGGAGAAATGCAAAAAAGAATCCAGAGGGACAAGAAAAACTATGTAACGAAAAAATGCAAGGCACTGGAAAACCAAAAAAATAAATACAGGTTTGCTAAAAAGAAGAGCAGGGACAGGCAACACAGAAAAGGACAAAATAATGAGAAGTTGGAATACACAGAAGATCTCTACAAAAAGGACCCAAACATTTCAGGAAAAAGCATATACACAGGAACCATTAGTGATAAAAAGTGAAGTGAGGAATAACTGGAAATAAAGCAACTGGCATACATGAACTGCCAATAGAACTTATAAAAGCAGCAGGTGAAGCAGTGATAACAGCTCTAACAGCACCATGTCAACAGATTTGGAAAAGCAATTTGTGTCCCCAAGAGTGGAGAACTCTATTTTTACCTCTACTGAAAAAAGGAGACCTCAGACTGTGTTCCAGTTACAGATCCATTGCATTGATCCCTCATGTAAGTAAAATCCTACTGAGAATAATTCAAGGCAGACTAGCAACATACATTGAATGGGAAATATTAGAAGAACAAGCTGTATTCAGAAAAGGCAAAGGAATGAGAGACCAGACTGCATATACAAGATGGATCCTAGAAAGAGTAATGGAATATGGCAAAATAATCTTACGCATATTGGACCGTGCAACATCTTGATATTTGAATAAAGGTTGACCAACTACATGACACTTGCTTTATTATCTACTGCTCAACATGTTTCAGACGTTAATACGTCCATCTTCATGAGCTAGCGACTACTTGTTGCATTGTGTAGGCTGACTTGAGGCGTGCTGGTGTTATGTAGCGGGATTTTCTGTTGGTGATGTGGTATCCAAGTGTAGGCTACATAACACCAGCACGCCTCAAGTCAGCCTACACAAAGCAACAAGTAGTCGCTAGCTCCTGAAGATGGACGTATTAACGCCTGAAACATGTTGAGCAGTAGATAATAAAGCAAGTGTCATGTAGTTGATCAACCTTTATTCAAATGGCAAAATAATATTTATGTACTTCAGAGACTACAGCAAAACTTTTGATTGTGTAGATCATAGTCGTCCATGGAACACCTTATAGTCCTCATAAAGGGCCTGTACATGAAACAAGAAGCTGCACTACGAATGGAATATGGTAACACCGAGTGGTTTGAAGTGAGAAAAGGTGTTAGACAAGGGTGCATCCTGCCCCCTTATTTATTCAACCTGTAAAGTGAATATATATTGAGAAGGGTGGGATTTGAAGACAACATAGGAATAAAAGTGGGAGGGAGAACTATAAACAATTTATGATATACAGACGACACCACAATAGTACCCAAAGATAAAGAAGACATGAGAAAACTACTTCAAAAGCTAAAGGAAGAGAGTGAGAAAGCCAGACTGATGCTGAACCTAAAGAAGACCAAGGTAATGATGACAGGAATTCTAAATGAATTCATATTAGACGGAACAGAAATAGAGATAATAAACTGCTACACTTTTTTAGGATCTATAATTACCAGAGATGGCTACAACTACAAAGAAATCAATAGAAGAATGGCAATGACATAACTAGAAAAAATTATGAAGGATCGGGACATTAAGAAAGCTACCAAAATTAAAATAGCTGAAACCATAATATTCCCAAGTGACGTATGGAAGTGAGAGCTGGATAGTGAGAAAAAAGGAAAGGAAAAAAAATTGATGCCTTTGAGCTATGGACGTGGAGAAGAATTTTACGAGTTCTTTGGACAAGGAGAATGAACCTTTCAGTATTGGACAAAGTGAAACCCAAAATATCACTAGAAGTGACAATCCTCCAAATAAGGTTGCGTTATTTTGGTCACGCCATGACAGCAAAAGGGTCACTGGAATATATTATGCTTGGACAAGTTGTAAGATACAGGAAGCAGGTAAAACCATGGATGCGCTGGCTTGACAGTATCAAGGAAGCTACCGGATTATGATTGGAGGTTTTTAAAAGAAACAGTACAGGACAGAAAAAATGGTGCATGCTGGTGGAAGAAAAGGCCCGGAATAGGGAATGCGCAAATGTGAAATGATCTCGGGAGAAGGCAATGGCAAACCTCTCCTGAACAGTAATTTCTGCCTAGAAAATCCTTTACAGGATCACGAGGAGTCACAGCAGACTTGAAGGACTACTACTACTACTTTTCAGATGATGAATTAGAAAAGAATTGAGGTTTTATATTTGGGTACATACAGTATGATACAAATTGAACATTCATATAAATTCTCTTACATTTATTAAACAGCACTGATGTTACAAAATTTAGTGTCACAGTCTATGATGTTTCCATTGCTGTCGCTGCAGCACTTTCTTCCGTGTACTTTCCCTTCTCCTTACCCAATGCTGCCAATCGTCCTTTTGATCTCCTGTCTATAATCTTCTTCCTATCCTTGTCCATCTTCAACTTCACAATTACAGTCTGGAGCAAACAAAGTTTTCTGAATCCCTTGCCTGATGTTTGTTACAAAAATATTCTTCTGTGAAAATTTTGTGAATATAGCCCAACTATATATACAATGTGGGTCTTTCCATACTCTTATTTCATTCATCAATGAAGCAACTGACAACACTGTAAAATAAACATTTCTCTATGTATGGGCACCAAGTCATAAACTTAAATAAACCATACCTTTGAAGGGTGAATTCCAACGTAAACGCTTGCACCATTAGCCTTCTCACGCTGAATCCTTTCAATGTATATAACAAACTTTTTCCTGTACACCTGTACAACTTTCCCAACTTGTTGGCCCTTGTAATGACCTCTTACAACCTAAGGAAAAAATAAACAAACATGTATAAGTTTTTAATGCACACACATTCTCCAGCTGCTTCCAGAAAGAATCAGTGTAATCAGTGCCATACTTTCACCAGGACACAGGCTGATTAATGAGGGCAGCACGTCACTCTGGAGAACCCAGGCAATGGCAACCACACACTATCCAACACCTGCCTCATCTGTGAATGGTTTAGTTCATCATTTCACTTTCAAATATAAACCAGTGAGTTTTATGTTATATATATATATATATATATATATATATATATGAGTGTCCACTTCTACCACAATTAATATTTTTATCAGATGTATTCCTTTACCAAACATTATTAATGTCCCAACCTCTAAAGAAAGAGACCATGTGTTAAAGTTGCAACACTTCAATGGTCATTCAGCTGACCAGCAGCTTACATAACAGCATAAGTTTGGCCTGAGAGATAGTGGATATTGTCTTATCAACATAGCACATGGAAATCTGCTCAGGAAGGACCTTGGTTTAAAGGAACATATCCCACAATACAAGTTCTCTTCTGTACATACGATAATGTACATCACACAGCAGCACAGACGACAGGAAAGTTTTGTGAAACCAGATGTCCACATATTGTCCAAAATTCTAGGAGCCACCTTCAAATTCCAAGTGCCAGGGACAGTCACATAAGTAAGTTCCACACTGGAGACCCACAATTTTAGAGTGATGTGTGACCTGTTATGTGGTACTTTCTGCTCATTGTGAACTGATACACATTTTTACATGTGAGGAATGGAGGGAGAACTCTCCAAAAATTACGCTGAAAATCACTTTACAAAATTTATTCACCTGGGGCTTATGGACCCCTGAACATGAACCTTCCAGTTTCATAAAATAAAAGGCATGGCATTCAATCAGCAGAGGGACAAACACCTTATACCCCAGGCATAAAGAAATATAGCCTAAAACTTCTAATGCAGAAAAATCAGTATCAACTTCAAGCAATTCTGCAATATGCCTGGCACCAACTAT
>Ga0131853_10015050_pt1 | contig 14160 bp, 10 predicted proteins | sample TergutLab28metaG_FD_92764 | JGI IMG/M metagenome (GOLD analysis project Ga0131853, IMG submission 92764) | Labiotermes labralis P1 segment gut microbial communities from Petit-Saut dam, French Guiana - Lab288 P1 (version 2) (version 2) | ecosystem: Host-associated > Arthropoda: Insects >... | reverse complement strand
GGCTGAGTGGACCCCGTTCCAGACCCACTACTACTCAGAAAATCTGGTAGCGCCGGGGATCGAACCCGGGACCTCTCTATCTGTAGCCAGAAACTCTGACCACTAGACCACAGAGGCGGTCTTTACGGTATAATAACTTGTAATATTTCCTAGGACTGCATACGCATACAATTACACGTGGGCTCAAATAAACGGCACATCCTGAAGACATTCGTGGAGTAAAAGGATAGTTCCACGCATTCCTAACCTCGACTAGGGATGGAAATCAGTGGCCACGTTTGCACATTGGTCGCCTTCCTCCGGAGAAATTGTCTGCGCTGAACACTGAATAGGTGATGTAATGCATTGCCCATGCCGAGAAACAATTCTCGACTTCTTGCCTATTCAGCCACTACCGACTGAGCTACCACACACGAGGAAAACACGCTAGAGGATATTCATTTACATCAACATTATGAAAACCTAAGGAAACAGACAATTTGAATAATCTTGTCGTAGATGGGAGGATGGACGGATCTCGAGGAAACGGAATGGGAGAGTGTGGTTCGGATTAGTCCTGCGTGTCTTTGTAAATACGACAGTTAACCTTCCGGTTCCACTAACTGAAGGGAATTTCTGGATTTTGAGAAACTGCTAGCTTCCCTTGGACATACACATCCAATACGGTTTAGGACTGACTGTGTGTTATGCAGGCAATTAGCCGTTGTTTAAAAGGACCAGAAGATAATTTCAACACTCGGAAGAGAGTTATCTATGCTTTATTCTGTGCTATATTTCGCACTGCAGCCAAAAAGAAACATTCTGTACAAATTCAGCGAAATCGAGATGGGAAAGTGTCCTTCAAGGGCTATAATGTATCCTGTAAGAGTGAGTCAATGAAAGGATTATATATGGCAATTACAGCAAAAGCTGGGAATTTTCGAAAGCAGATATAGGTTGTCCTAGCCTGGCGTTTCGTGTTATTACTGGAATTCCAGGCACCAATTATCTTGGGCTAGTTCTACGGAAGTACGGTGTCCCATTTATTGTGTCCCACGACAATGCAACTTTATCGCATAGAAAGTCTGCTTCAGTTGTATAAAATATTACCAACAGAGAAGTCCACTGTTTGTAATAAAATATTCCACAGTGTCAACCCTGGAAATTTACTGACAATACATTACCCCGGCCTGCATATTTCGATGCTAAACACCATGAAAAAGTTGTTAAAATGTCAGGCACCAGGCGTGAATTGCTGTACAGGTTTTGTAAGTTCATGAAAAATCATTTTACTTATTCATGATTGGCATTATCCTTTAAAAAATTATGTCTGTTTTGTTTAAGATCTCGACCTTAAATTTATTCCGTTAGTAACTATAAGACTAAATTTAATTAATTAGTACCTATTACACGTAATGACCTATGTCGAATACTTATATAAGTTAACTTATTTGTAAACTCTCTGTTTCTATGCGTTGGCTGTTTGTATCTTAGGTTATGTTCTTTACATTAGTACACTTTTTGAAATAAGTCTGACAAAGGCAAGAAAAGGTGTGGCTTTTGACATTCACACAACTTTCGAAAAAATATTAGTACTTTGTTCATGCAATCACTGTATCTTCAGTGTTATCCCCCCCCCAGTAAATTACGTCTGCAGCTACACTCCGCTGCATATGAGCCGCCCAGGATTCCACAGCAGCCCATGAAGTAAGTGTGTGACAGATTTTTAAGAAACTTTGCTTCTGTCTGACGTATGTCTTCCACTCACTGATAATGGGACATTTTGAGGGAACACTTCGGTTTTTGGAAAAGAAAAGTCACAAAGGGCAACATATAGCGAGTACAGCGTGTTTTACCAGCTACAAATTCTAGAGTCGAAATCGCGCGGGGTACCATAACGTTGTCTTGGTGTAAAATCCAACTGCGACTCCTAATAACTGGTCATTTTTCAAAATCGTTTTTGCAATTTTGTTAAAATTCATTGCAGAGTTTTAGTTCACCATTTAATTGGTGGTGCTTGCACGATGATTTCTCAATACTTTTACCAGGTTTCATCTTTATCGGAGCGCCCGCTGACTTCCACATTTTCCATTTCTCCTAGAAACGTGTTGTGCTACTGAAAACCACGCCTCTTGACAGAGCGTTTTCTCCATGCGCCTCACGCAAAAGAAATTTGGGTTTCGGTGGCAGCTTCTTTATCTGAAATACACCTACCATCTTTTCAGTTTCAGATTGGTTTGATTTATAACCATTAGGTCTGAATATGTTTAAGTGCGTTAGTTAAGGGCGCCTTCAATTGTGAATATCACACACGTTCAGTGACAGACGAATATTCGACTTCGGAGCACTGATGGATCGTACTGACATGGGAAGACCGCTCCTAGTGCCACTTTGGGCACCACAAATATCACACATACTTAAGAAGGGTTTTTTTGTTGTCATGGCGGTAAAAATTAACATTGTGGTATTGTGGTTTACGATATTGCGTAGTTTGATAGGTGCCTATCGACGTTTCGGAGGAAAAACATATGGCGATGGAAGCAGTACTTTTCTCCAAAACGACGGTAACCTTAACACACAAGGTCTCAACAACGGCTGTAAGCTGTGTGTGTGTAATTTTTAAAAATCAATTATCAATTTAAGCGCAATGTCATATGCCATTAAATATTGCAAAAGCTAGGTAGGCTTAGCCTTCTTTCCAGCACTCCTCGATTTCAGAAAGAACGTTGTGTTTTGGAAGATATCCACGCTTCGTCCGTTTGTTCTTCTGGTAAGAGCAACATGCAGACCAAGATGAGTAAGGAGCATAGGTGGAATGATAATGACAAGGGAAAACCTAAGTACTCGGAGAAAAACCTGTCCCAGTTACACTTTGTCCACCACAAATCTCGTATGGACGGACTCCGTGCCTCCGCAGGTAAACGCCGGCGACAGAGAGCCTGATCCTTGGCACAGCATATTAAAGGCTAACACTGGACTGATTTATAAGAGTATTTAACAATCCAGTTCGTATGGTGCAGTAAACACACTCGTTGACTGTTATAAAAAAAAAACAGTGCATGGTGCACAGGGAAACAGACAGCGCTGGTTCTGGAATTCATACAAACCGATATGTGAGAAGAACGTAGAATTTTTCTTTTAATTTCAAACCTTTTGATAAGATATGTCAAGTAAAGAGGACCTACAGCGTTATAACATGGCAAAATCCCTTGTCTTTTCGCTTGTCAATGACTATGCACATTTGGTGACCTGGGTTTGATCCTGATCAAGATCGTCACGGAAATTGACATGACTAAAGGACACGTCCAACTTTACAGCTGTCTAGTCCAGTGGTACAATGGCACCATCAGCTGGGATAAAACCAACCGAACACAGAGTCTTCGCATCCCTTCCTTTTTAATATACATTTTAATATTATTGTTACATTTAACCTTATGTCAAAAAAAATGGCTTATTTTCTTCACGCTTATTAACTAACTGTTTTATTCCGTAAATCTCCGTGCGTGTTACATGCCTCGCCCATCTCATCCTCCGTGATCTGTTCGTGCTTTTGATAGTGCAAGAATCATAAAACTCTGCGTGGTACAATTACCTCCATCCTCCTGTCATTTCCTCATTCTTAGGTCTAAATATTCCCCTCTGCATCCGCTTTATCAAATATAATCAGTTAATATTCTCCCATCAAGATGATAGACAGAGGTTCACACTCATATAAAACAAAAGGTAACAATAGATAATCATTACAAACGTCACAGCTAAACTGTATGATCGCTATTCCACGCTACGCTGCATCTGCATATATGAGCTTTGTAGCACCAAGTAGCACGTCAACAACGTGGAGATATGGTTTCAGATAGCCTTAAACAAATAATATTTTAGCAAACACACATACATACTGGCACTCCTTTGCGTATTGCATAAAATCCCGTGTTATTATAAATGAGTCTGTCTAAAAATTTGCCTGTAGCCGTTTTGGTTCTGTCGCTTATGAGAAATTGTTTGCTCAGCATAGCAGCAGATGGTTCGTAAGTTATATTTGAAATTGAAACGCGACTTGGAAATGATTCCCAGTCTTAATCCGTTCTCCTCCTACATATTCAATTCATCTCCAAGACATTTCACTAATGATCCTTAATCATTTTATATGAGGATGTGGAAAAAGGGCCGGGAGGGGGGACATTTTAGGCTATAAAAATGTAGGTGCCTTTACTGCAGCCTCTATACAGAATACCCTGTACTTTCTAAATATCTATATTTTTCCCTGCAACACCACCCCCCGTCCCTCACAATCGGCCTGTTTGAGTGATGTCTAGCTACTTATATTCTGTTGTTTTCAGCAATGAAAGAAAAAAATTAGACAGTAGAGAAACTCGATGTCTCATGTAGCTCGCTTAACGCGTTTCTCTTGTTTGCACGAGCAATATTTCGTCTCGTCTCCAAGACAGGATAGCCCCCCTCCCGCGATTTATTCCACGACTTGTTCCAGATGAGACCCTCTTCACTTTCAGAGCGGAGGAAAAAAAAAAGTCAACATTGACAAATTCTTTCAGCCTCCCTCTCAGTTCTTTCAGACTTATCGGCTGGTGCGGATTATTATAATAAGCCAACTCCAGAATCACAAGCCCTCACCCCCTCCACCAACTTCACGTTCGCTACTGATAAATTCAGAGCTATAAACATGCAGGAACGCTGAAAATATTTGCCACTTGCTTCTTCCATCCGCTTCTAGCATGTGAATAATATGCTGAACAGACAAACGGAGGAGAAGATTCAGAAAGAGGGACGAGAGTAACGGAAAGGAGAAACGGGTGGGATTAAAATGAAATACAAATACAAGGATATTTATGAAATATTTTTGGAATTATTCACAATATGCACAAGGAGTGTTACGGTATATAGCTATGCGCCACCATTTATTTGGTAGATACATACCAATGTTTCGGAGTAACTTGCTGCCCTTGTGTGCAGGGTACCAAAAGTACGCGGCATCACATCCAGAAGACCGAAGACCACACCACGATAACCCCATGTTCCATATGAAAACTTCATTATTTCGATATTAGAACTAAGTTGTGAGTGATCACTTTCACGCTCCACTCGCTTTAAACCCCGAGGGCAGCACATGATCTACCAACGTGAGCATCCGGTTAAGCGGGTTCCAGAAGAGATCTGCATGCTGTGGCGGAGAAAAAAAGCAGTTGTTTGCACCGTGGATCGAATGTCGGTTATCCAGCCCGTAGACCAGTCACTGTACTGACTGAGACCGTCAGGCCACGGATCTAGCGTGGAATATCACTTAAATGGCAGTGTATAGCGTTTGTGTGTTTACAGTGCATTAAAAAATGTATTCCTGCATTTAATAACAGACAATTTTTTTCTCCATGCACTGGGAACCGAAGGTTAAACGTGTTTCACCACACACGACAGTCTTTTTAGTTACAACGCCGTGTGGCTTGACAGGTGCGTGCCGATGTTTCGGCGAAAAAACATTTTTTGTTTACACGCAGAAACCAGCTGCGCGAAATCACAAAATGTGTGGCCACAACAGATTTACATACCATCTTCCTGTAATCTTACTTTCTTCTAATTTTCAATACGCATGGAAAGGCGATTGTCTTATAATACTTGGAGGTCTGCAGGCTGATTAGAGTCTCAGCAGACAGGTTTAATAATTAACTGATAAACAGACGAAGATAAACACCTGAACGAAGACAGGGACACCTAATTTCGCGGTCATTTATGAAAAGTTCCCAAGCTTCGACCTCTCATACTTCCGATAGGAATAGTATGACAATGAAGACGTTAGAATGGTGAAGATTAGTGTTTGAAATGTGGATGAGGAGTTTTACTTGTTAATGCTACATAACTCAAGTTTGAAAAATGTGGCAGTCTTTATAGTAGAGAATCAGATTTGATAAACTGAAAATGGGATGGCTGCAAGAGAAGAAGGCTAATGTGATTATCTCGGAAACTGCTTGGAGACAGAGCAACCCCAACCCCCCTCCCTTCTGAATTGGTGCTTGTGGGTGGAAATTGTGGTTTGTTTTAGCTTGATTTTTTTAAATTGTAGGTATTCCTATAACATTTATTGCATATTCTCTATCAACTTCCGCTGAGACCACCTGGCCTGGGGTGCATATATTAAGAGGTTGGTAAATGATGTGGTCTTCCACTAGCTGGAAACAGATAGTTCTGTTATACCCAGCTGGGTTAAACATGTCATTTTTTTAATTTAAAATTATGGACAAGGTAAACACCGCAAGTAACCTTAAGACAAAAGCTGGAGCCTGTAAGAATCACGCGGGATACATAAATACACAGTTGGGACAAAATACAGCCGACTTAATGTTAAAGTAGACGATATGTGCCGTTACCACTGTGCTGCAAAAGGTTCAATATACATGTAAGATTGTGAAATTATAACGCGAGCGATGATTTCCACAGCCCTGATCACTTCGTTAGTCAAAGAACTCGCCAATATCACGCAGAATTTCAGCCTCACCGCAGTGAGCGCTGGTCAGATCCCAGGGCAGTCGTCCCTCCCTTCCCCCATCTCCACCTGCTACCCAATTAACTCCCAATCATTCGTGCAATGAATCATGACCACTGCCATTAGGATGCACGACTCTCACTGCCGTATGGAATGGAACACGGTAGAAACTGCACCAGGTACGTTGATCTCTGGATGACAGAACCCGAAATTTTCTGAGTGATTGAAGAACAAATATGTCCTTAGTTTGGGGATTCAGCATATAGCACTTTATTACATGGTAGCCGTTTATGAACCATAAGGTTCATTACCGTTGCCACAACAGCTCGTATCTTACCCCCATTCCGACACAGTGAAACACAGTTTAAACCCAGCCACCCTATTCGTTACGATTGAGTGTAATATTATTCTGCCATCTACTTCTAGGTCTTCTACGTAAAGAATTTAGGTGTGAAGTTAAAATTTTTCCTGTGCACGCCAGGTAGGTATGCGTCGGGGTGGGAGTACACATCAGTGCCTTCTTGTACTTTGCGCTAGATGTGGTAGTGAATAGCTTCGTGCTCTGGCCGCTTTAACTACTGCGCAAAATGCCGTGGCACCTGTTCAGTAGAATCTTTCGTGGGCTGCAGACACGTTCCGGGAGTTTAAGTAAGAGACAACCCTCTTGATCCTACCGGGAATCGAAAAGCTACAATTACTCGGTCCTCCAAGCCGTAGCCTAGTCACCACGACGGCAGTGTCTCCTATTTTGTTGACATTCATTTACGCTGACTTGTTTTAGCTATATTCGTAAGTTTGAGTCTTTCTGTGCGGTCACAATTCTTGTCCGCAGTGCAGTCTCATGCTGTGTACATAACTTACGAAAATTCAGCGGATTGCAAGTTCTCATAGGAAGAAATATAGAAATCGGCAAACAGATACATTGTTACAAAGAACACTGACACCTATTCCAATCGCATGATTAAAAAAAAAAAGAAAAGCAATGTGAAAGTAAGTTTCTGTCCAACGACATCCGACATCCGGAAGTGCACTGCTTTGTTAGCAGGTTTATAGGCTTCGTCCGCTTGTCCCCCTGATAAGAGATGTGTGGAGCACTGATGGAAAGATACTGAGAAATCAAAATCGAGTTATTACTCAATAAAAACCAAACCAGGTAACACTCTTTTCTTTCAAAACAAAAGTAATATTATTATTTCTTAACTGATGCTCTCCGATTTCCCAAAGAGCATCACTATTTTTTTTTTTTGCAAAGTTCCCAAAATGCGTCCTTTCGATCTTCTGTTAAAAGTAGTTTTGAACATTAAGATCAAGAGGAATACGGAGCACTGGTAACATGATACTAACAAGGGAAAACTTAAGTACTCGGAGAAAAACCTTTTCCAGAGCCACTTCGTCCACCGCAAAATCTCAAGTAAAATGGCCCTGGTCTAAATCCTGGTCCCCGTGGTAAGAGGCCAGGAACTAATTGGCTAAGTCACGGCACAGTTTATCCACGGTAATTTATTTATATACATCTAAATAAAATATATCATTTCAGTACGTAAATCTGAGCAAACAGTCGGCGTCTCTATTACATAGTCCAAGCCGCTAATTCTATTCAAGCAAATTAATGGTTCTTTGATGTGAGAATCACACGTAACACAGACACACACACACACACGCTGTGTGGGTAAAATATATAGTTTCCGTCTTTAATATTAAAGCAGGTGGTAGTTCTACACATAGCTACGACTGTTCAGGTAGACGAGATTTTAAAACAAAAGAAACGACCGTCAAATAAATGCACGGTCAGCAACGGAAATCTAGGCAGGCGTGTCGTACATTGAAAGCTTTGCCCAGGAAAGGATTTCGACGCTGCATGATTTATTACTGTCAGTGTTTACACAACTCGCCGCACCATGGCGTTGGCTATGCTTGGATCAGGACGCAATGCTATCCAAAGATGTGTTGTAAATTATTGTGGGGATTTTCCTCAAGGCAATAAATAATTTTAGAATATATGGATATAAAGGAAGGCCAATTATTAGGTCAGTTGAGATACCAACATGTCCACCATTAATAATCTCTGGTCCTGCAAGTTGATTAAATTGAAAGTCCGAGCGATCTCGGCTAACGTAGTTTTCATATTGCTGTATGTCTCATATTCCAAGATAAATGGTTTAAGGGATTTTCGGACGAACACCACAACTTAGGAAATAGATCTCCAGGTTTGCACGAAAACGCCTTCCAAGGCCGAGGGAAACTGACTCTCCCAACAAACCTTAATTGAATTTAATCCCCATATACCTAGTTATGATATTATTAGACAGAGAATAACTATGCTACCGCTGGACGAAGGAGGAATAGGTGTTAGATGTACCGTAGGGGCAAGAGCTTTAGTCTTCTCTACAAAGTCCAAACATTTACTCTAAAGTTACAGACTAAGAAGAAATGAAGTTTCTAAAGGCGATACTTGAAGTTCTCATGATGGTGAATACGAAGACGCCGTGTAATCGGACTGAAGTGTACCAAATCGGACTGAAGTGTACCAAATCGGACTGAAGTGTACCAAAGTTGCAGACGGACCTGCAACCTCCCAACATAAAGAATGATGATGACGCCGAAAGCTTAACACCTGGGACCGATGGTATGGCGCAGGCATGGCGTCAAGAATTCAAACAGGGACGTAAGGATCTTGAAGATGATCCAAGGCGCAGGCAACCGTCGAATACTCGCAATCCAAAAATAGTAACAAAATTAATGAACTGGTGGTTGGAGACCAAAAAAGGCCCTGAAATTTATGAAAAATCAACTGCATTAAGCAGGAGATAATTTATCATATTCTGCATAAAGAGTTGGGAAAGTTTATTCCACACAGCCTTGCGGACGAGCAAACGGACTAAGTCATAACTGGTGAAAACTTAGACGATTCAGTACTTCCTACATAGCGTCTTTACTACAGAAGAGTCATGGGTATTGCGGTGGGATTCGGAAAAAAAAAAAGATATCAATCACTTTCTTGATAAACGGCTTGTGATCCGCAAATAATTTGTCCTTGAAGAAAAAAAGGTACAGATGCTGGAAATGGTCCAAAAGTAGATTTGGAGAGTGAGGCCGCAATTTCGAGGGAAGGTCAGTTGAATCCTTTTGCAAGACAATATTTCTTCCCATGCTGCTATGACAGTGAAGTGCTTTCTGGCGATTTGCGACTTAGTGGGGAATCAGGCCCCAACCTATTCACCTGACCTCGCGCCGACCGACAATTTTTTTAAATAAAAACCGCCGTCAAAGGAAGAAGAGTTCAAAACGCCGAGCACATCAGGAACGTAACCACCAAATAAAAGTTCAATAACTTTGGAAGCCTTTTATGACTACTTTGTGTAACTTACGGAGAGATGGAGAAGTGTTTTGCAGTCAGGGAAGATGATTTGAATGCAAAAGAAATATTTTTTTTCACTCTACGTGTATTTATTCTGACAGCCTAAGTACCGGAACTCTGACCTTGAATGACGACGGAGGCAGGACACCTCTAAAACATGAAAACTTCTGCCAGGCTAAAAGGCATCATAGAGCAGGGTAGTGATTGCCATATCTCGTAACATTTTAGGCCCCCACAGCGATTGAGGAAATTTTCCTCCGTTCTGTGCCGAACACGATATGCTACGGCAGAGTGGTAAGCCGAACTTTCACAGTATTTGTCTTCGTCTATAAAGCAAATAACGTTTCTCTATAGTCACTGCAACTTGACGACGGAAACAGACATATTCCCCAAAACGTCTCAAAACCTGTCCAGCATACGAGGGTTTGATCGTTTAAAAAAAGGAGAAATATCGTACTCTGAATTTCGTACAAATTTCTGATGGATAAGAAATCAGAATCCTGAAACTTTCAAAACGCTTCTCTTCTTATCTGCAAGATCATATCTTCAAAACAGTCTATAGCTTCGGCTGTCGAATCATTTACCTGCCGTGTATTACTTATTATTACTATTATTATTATTATTATTGCTTGTTGCTTGTTTGCCTGCTTGCTTGCATGCTTTTTTTCTGAGTCAACCCCCGGAGTTCCGGGTGACTCCGAGAACACGGAACCCGGTTCCGGGAGCCACCCGGAACTTCGGGTTCCTGGATTCGTTTCCCGGAAACACCCGGAAGTCCGGGTTCAAGAGAAACCCGGAACTACGTGTTCCCGGAGTCATCTGGAAGTCCGCGATCCCGGAGTCACCGGCAAATCCGGGTTCCCGGATTTGATTCCGGCAGTCATACTGAATTCCATTTCCTGGGATCACCAGGAACTCCGGGTTCCCGGATTCGTTTAACGGAATCACCCTGAACTCCAGGTTCCCGGATTCAACCGGAACTGCGGGTTTCCAGATTAACATGGAACTCCGGGATTCCGAAGTCACCCGGAACTCGAGGTTCACGGAGTAACCCGGAACTCCGGGTTCCCGGAATTACCCGGAACTCCAGGCCCACAGAGTGAAACGGAACTCCGGGTTCACGCGGAACTCGCGTTCCCAGTCACACGAAAGTCCGGGGTCACAGATTCGGATCCCGGAGTCAACCGGAACTAGGGTTTCGGTATTCATACGGAACACTGGGATCCCGAAGACACCCCCGGAGATCCGGTTGACTCGGGGAAAGTGAAGTCCCGGGCCCCGGAGTTGCAGGTGATTGCAGAAATACGGATTTCCGGGCGATTCGAACCCGGACATCCGGGTGAATCTGGGACTGGGATCCCGGAGTCACCGGAACTCCGCGTCACGGAATCACTCGGAACTTCGGCATACCGGAGTCAACCGGAACTCCGGCTTCCCGGAGTCAATAGAAATTCCGGTTCCCGGAGTCACACAAGGACTTCCGGGTTACTCCGGGAAAGCGGAGTACCGGGAACACGGATTTCCGTGTAACTCAGGGAAACCGTGTTCCGGGTGACTCTGTGACTGAGTTTCCGGAGTCACCTGGAACTCCGGGGTCCCGGATTAAACCGGAAATCCGTAATTCAGGAGTCATCCGGAACTCCGGGTTCCCGGAGTCGCCCAGATCTCCGCGTTTGTTGAGTCCCTGATACTTCGCGTTCCCAGAGTAAACCTGAATTCCGGGTTCACGGATTCGGTTACCGGAATCATTATAACTCTGGCTTCCGAAGTCATCGAATCTCCGGGTTCCCGGAGTCACCGGTACTCAAGGCTCCGAGCGTCACACATATCTACGGCATAACAGAGTCACCAGGAACTCTGGGTTCCCGGATTTGGCTCACGGATTCACCCTGAACTCCCGGTACCAGAGTCACCGGAACTTCGGTTTCGTGGAGTCACGCGGAACTCCAGGTTCCCGGGTTCTTTACCGGAATCACATTTAACTCCGAGTTCACGAGTCACCGGAACTCCGGTTTCCCGAAGGGACATTGAATTGTGGGTTTCCCGAAGAAACCGGAACTCCGAGTTTCCGGAGTCACCCGGAACTCTGTATTCCTTGAATCACACAGAACTCCGGTTTCCTGGAGTCACCGGAACTTCGGGTTCCCAGAGTCATCCGGAATTCCGGGATCAAGGAGCCACCCGGAACTACGGCATACCAGAGTCACCGGGAACTCCGAGTTCCCGGATTTGGTTCCCGGAGTCAACCTGAAATCCGGGTTCTGCAGTAACATGCAATTCCGGATTTCCAGAGTCATCAGAAACACGGGGTTTCCGGGGTCACTCGGAACTCCGGGTTCCCTGAATCACATGAAGTCCCTGTTTCCGGGGTTAAAGAGAAATTCCGTGTTCCCGGAGTCATGCGTAACTTCGGGTTCCGGAGCCACCGGAACTCCGGGTTCCAAGAATCACCCGGAACTCCGGGTTCACGGTGTTACCTGTAACTCCGGGTTCACCCAGTCAACCGGAAATGGGTTCCAAAGTCACCCGGAACTCCGGGTTAAGATACCGGAATCACCCTGAACTCCGGATTCCAGAGTCACAGGAAGTCCTGTTTTCCAGCGTCACCCGGAACTCCTGGTTCCCAGAGTCACGCGGAACTCCGGCATACCCGAGCCACCCGAATATCCGGGTTCCCGGATTTGGTTCCCGCTGTCACCCGGAATTCCGTGTTCCCGAGTCACCATGAATTCCGGGTTACCGGAGTCACCCGGAACTCCGCGTTCCCGAATTCGGTTACCGGACTCACCCCGAACTCCGGGCTCCAGAGTCACTGGAACTCCGTGTTTCCCGGACTTACGCGGAACTCCGAGTTCCCTAATTCACCCGGAACTCCGGGTCCCCGGAGTCATCCGGCACTCCGGGTTCCCGGATAAAGCCGGAGTTCCGTGTTCTCGGAGTCACACGATAACCCTTTGGCCTCAGAAGACACAGAAGCCGCTCCTGTTAACCATCCTGCTTTGGTGAAGACCACCGAACAGCCATCATTCAGCGCTGTACCAAGCCTGAACCTACAGCCAAATCATCGAGGTGGAACAGTAAAGAAAATTACGAGTTCATCTTACAGAAATTTTGTTGGGGCAACTCTGAAAAATAAAATCAAACAGGCCACTATATCGAAAACCAGTTGACTTTCGTCGAATGCTTTTCTTGGTCCTTAAAACGACGGAAGAGAGTGGTTTGCCGGGATAGTACTCCGTCTGACACTCCATCAGATTCGGATTCTGACCTAACTGTACCTTTCGCTGATGATTCGACAGAAGAAGAGGAATACGACGCTGACTGTGTGCTCTGTACTGGTCATTTCTCTGAAGACCGCACTGTAGAAGAGTGGATACGATGTACGAAATACTTCAGATGGGCGCACATACTTTGTGTTGGTATGGAGGAAAATTTTGTTTGTGAGCCTTGTCAGGAATAAACACTGTTTAGTTCTTAGTTTGTATTTGTAATTTTGTAAATTCTGTAAATATTCTTTGTGCTTTCTGGGTAAATTATTCACCTCGCCAAATTAGGAACACGTGTGCACCTAATTAGGGGATATGACGCTTTTAAGGAAACGAATTTTGCACACGTTTTTCTTCTCATAATTTACGATGTTCATGTAGCAACTCTCTCTACACTAATCAAATAATTTTATGTCTGTGTTTTGAAAAGTTGTACGAATTTTACCTATGTTTAACAGCAGTTTTTGAAAAACCTTCCCATAATAGGCGCCACTCCCCTTGTTCTTACACCAGTACAGACAAAACAAAGAAGAATAAATATATTCTACATAAACGAAACAATACAAAAACAAAGTACAAACGATAGAAGGCAGAGTAAATGCAAGTAAACACATTATCAAAACACCGACACAATTGTCAAAACACCCCCACATACACTCACCCACACATTACAAAACAAGTTAAAACAATCAGACTACAAGATACACACGCAATGAAATAGTCACAATACAATCAATTACCATCATTATAAGGTCACCTTAATGTACATGGTACTTGATGATTGACGCCCACAAATGGGACAAACTTTCACGGGAATAAAAAAATTCTAATTAAAAAAATAAATTAGCATAAATAAACAATTTTTATTGCTACGATTTTTTTCCTCTATTGTCTACTCCTCTTACCACCGACACGAAAATTATGTTTGTTGCAATAATAAAAAAAGGATATTTGAATAAAGGTTGACCAACTAGATGACACTTGCTTTATTATATATTGCTCAACATGTTTCAGACGTTAATACGTCCATCTTCAGGAGCTAGCGAGTACTTGTTGTGTTGTGTAGG
>Ga0131853_10015049_pt1 | contig 14160 bp, 6 predicted proteins | sample TergutLab28metaG_FD_92764 | JGI IMG/M metagenome (GOLD analysis project Ga0131853, IMG submission 92764) | Labiotermes labralis P1 segment gut microbial communities from Petit-Saut dam, French Guiana - Lab288 P1 (version 2) (version 2) | ecosystem: Host-associated > Arthropoda: Insects >... | reverse complement strand
GATTCAACACTGAAACTAACGATATAAGCACCATGAATAGTAACAACAGAATAGCTGCAACACTGTATTCCCTAGGGACATAGTTTGTCTCAGGAATATAAGTATAAATACCCTGCATAAAGAGATGATGATGATGATGATGATAATAATAATAATAATAATAATCATCATCATCATATGGGGCTAGGTCTTTAAGATTTTTCCATCATAACCGCATTTGCATTTTTGTTCTTTCACATGCCTGCTATATGCCCTGTCCATCTAAACCTCCTTTATCTGGCCGGTCTATAAACGGTAAAGCAGTTCCTATAAGGCGTGGAAAGGCCCTGAGGGCTGAAGGAGGTTGAGGCTCCCAGAATATTTAGTCAATCGAAACATGACGTTTGCAAGGTTGTCAGCCCTACGCACCGACCGTCTTTACCCCCCAGAAGATACTCCTCGTGCTCATTTCTGTTAGAGGCTGAGTCGACTTCAGGGCCTTATAGCGGCCGGAAGGAATAAGTCAATGAGAAATCCCAATGATCTCATCGTCTATCGAACCCACGGCCGCCAAGCTTGCAGCGCAGTATCTCAGCCAACAGTGCCAGCGCGTACCACCTGGTCAGTCCAATAACTGTCTGCTATTATTACGAATCACGAACCCCGTCATTACACAAGGCGATAACTGCATTTTTTTCACGTAATGTCAGACCCTCAAGCGCATTTAACCCAGTGATTGTCAGTATCCCAGTCTCGAAGTGTCTGTACAGAAGAATGGTAAGTATGTATGGAATTCTTGTTATTCATACGCTGTTTTTGTTATGTTTTTTGCAAGCATTACTCTTGTGTTTGCATGCCATGCACGCTCACGGTTACGTGTTTGTCTGGTGCGCACATATGCCTCCGGTATTTCGTACCATTGCCCGTTACGACTGGACACAGTCTGTGTGGGTGATGCATATTTGCTAACTTCTTTAATATTTCGACAAGGAAGTTGACCTCTGTGTCATGTGACCACCTGTGTTTGCTCTACTAACGCAGACTACGTTCAAATAAGAAATTCTTACTTCAAATGGTTTCACTCTGGTTTCCCAGTAACCTAATGTTGCTCGGTGGTGCAGCGCTGGCACTCATTTTACGCAACATTTTACCAACTATAATTAACCATCCAGATCACATACTGCTTTGATTGTTTCGTATATTTAGTTTATAGATCTGTGGCTGCCAGCGCGTGTTTTGACTTCGGTCACTGACTTACATGTGGAAAGTACGGAGGATGAATCAAATTACTGTCTGTAGTGCCTGGTACAACATTTAGCGTAATTTCTTTCGGTCCTGTAAATTACTGAAAGACAGTAAAATGAACTGTGAATGATGAATTAGAAAGGAATTGGGAAAAAGTGCATCTTCTAATGAAGCCACAGTCCCTGCAGTTTTCCGGAGAACCGGTATTGTTTTCCAGTACAGTCGATGTCTTGGCCAAGATTCGAACTGAACGCCTCTCGAATACAAGTGTACAGCAGCAACAAACATGGCTGTTAGGTTTCAGAGTGGTTATTTCCAGTCGACTTGTGCGAATTCCAAGGACAATGCAATTATGTCAAATAATATTTAAAATTTGATGTTCTTGTTAACAGCAAAGGTGACCGGGATAGCGTAGTCGGTATAGAGGCTCGCCATAGGCTGGACGGTTCAAGGTTCGAACCCTTGTAGGGGCCAAAATTGTGCACCCCTCCAGACCGGCCTAGCGAGCCTCCTGTACAATGAGTATCGGGTTTTTTGCTGGGGTAAAGCGGCCGGAATATGTTGTTGACCACCCACCCCAATCTAACGACGATGTTAGGCATGAGTAGAGATATACCGCTGTTGCCCCCTCTGTGCTACCAGTGGCTTGTCACGGGGTAAATTTAGCTTTACCCTACAGTAAATATAATAAGACTTCAGTGCAAGGATAAGTCAGAATGATGTATGTGCAAATGATCGCTGTTTACTCTGAAATCACACGCTGTAAACCTGCAGCGCTGTACCTTGAACGGATTTCACATGCGAAAGTCATATTTCCTGTCCCTTCACTCTTATAGTCCACATCGACATACTCGGAGTAATTCATATCCGTGCATTAATAAAAATTTCACACAAGGGACACGTGTTGGCTACCAAAACATAAACTAGATATCTTCCTGATATGAACCGCCCTAAAAATATAAAACTACAAATTCTGCGTCTTATGGACCATTTCTGCACTACTATCAACGAATTGTATAGTATCTGCAAATATTTTATTCACAAATTATAATGTATTTAATAATCCATCTACGTTTTCTTTATATAGGCTTTTTTGATATACAGTAACGCCCTGAAGATGATCAAGATATATCGAAACGTATTGGAGTTACGACAAATTGTATGTAAAGGATATAATTTTAACATTTATTGTTTGTGTTTTTTCATGGTATGAATACCCGGAATAATTGATGTAACGTCATGAAATTAGACCTACTTGACAAAATATCAGCATAGTCACTCAAAGCTCTCTCCAATCAATAAATAGACAAAGTTAAGCCAATTTTTACCAAGCAGACCAAACCTGTACTCGCCAGACATTCCTCCACAAGACACACCGCCCCTACACACGGCGCGGTCAGTTCCGTGCAGCAGCTTATTTTCTGTCACAGGACACAAAAGGCATGTAATGTATCTTACCATGCATGACACAGCGTGACTAAAAGGTAATATTTACGCTTAATCGAAGTGATTGTTTGATGCAATATAGAACAGAACTGGAGAAAACATTAATGAACAAATTCCAAAATATTCCCCCTCGCCTGATACGTACATTTTAAACTGTAGATTCAATTTCTGACGAAAGATATTTTAATTCAATTGAAATAAGAACCCTGCTGCGCGGAGTCATTTTTTTTTCCATCATAATTAAAAATTTTCCTTACGTGTTTCAACTTCTCCTTCTTTCTACATATCGCGCCTATCTGACTGTCTCTGGTTTTATCACCTCATTATTACTTGATGATAATCTTCAGTACGTAGTTTTTTCGTTTCATATTTAGGACGAAATGACCTTTGTGTTTGACTCAGTGTCGCTAAACTGGCTACCCTATACAGGTGCGGGAACTAAAGGACGCTACAGAAAACTGGTTGATGAAAATGACTTTAGAAGTATGTAACACAGGATTAAAAAAGCCTTAAAATATCATATTTATTTATTTATTGTAAATATGACTGGGTCAATAGTCATGGATAAGTGACATTATTTATGATTGCGCAACGGGATTAAAGTACAAAAAATTCCAGCACGTAACCTCGATAGATTCAACACGTGTTTGACATGTAGTTTTTGTTTTTGCACAAGCACACCGTGTTACGTGCACTTTATTTCCTGTAAACGTCTAACATGGGGCTGTCGAACTCAGTTGACAGAATTTGTTTTTTGTCACATTCTCAGAATTAATTCTCCCATGCAGTGGGACACGGAATTAACAATATGGAAGATATGTAAATATTTCGGCACGCGTGTCTGTTGACACGTAGCCATGCATTAATGACGTACCATCATTTGTACCATTTATGTTAGGGTAATAAGGATTTGAAACTGAAAAAAAAACTCTTAACCTAGAGACAGCGCAAATAAGTTTTTGCTTCCGCTGATAGTCGCCACTGTTTTAAATAGCGATTAAATTTTGATACAAAAACAGATTTAAATTTATAAATTAAGTTGAATATGTTTAATCCCTGTAAATAAACCAACCCGACGCACACATTTTTCATGTATGTTTATTTCTATTCTCTACATGTTTCGGGCAACCATGTGCCCATCATCAGGAGAATTAACTGTATCAGTGCAATACCTGGTGTGTTTCACTCTGTGTGGACGTAGCAGGCGGTCGTCCACACAGAGTGACATATACCAGGTATTGCACTGATACAGTTAATTCTCCTGATGATGGGCACATGGTTGCCCGAAACATGTAGAGAATAGAAATAAACATACATGAAAAATGTTTGCGTCGGGTTGGTTTATTTACAGGGATTGTAATGGGATGCACGGTCAACAAAACATAAAAATGAATACGTATGGTCTGTGTGACAAAACGAAGAACTTGAAAATTTCTGATTCCGAAACCAAAAGGGGTTTAAGCATATTGCTGGCGTTGTGATTCTAATTATTGGTAATGTTAATGTACGGTACTTGTCCTCATGTTTCTTCCATAATTACAGTTATTTTTGTAGATATCTCCTCAACACACGGCTCTGGCTAATTTGAAGAAGGACGCGCATTAATGTTAGCGATTTTACCAAGCCCATTTTCCTGGGTTGCTTTGCATAATGAACCTCAAGACTGCGTTTTACTCGCTACCCACATTCACGGGTCAAGTAACTGACACCAAACAATAATTCTCTCCAATTATGTAGATTTGTTGTTTTCTTTGCTTAATTGCTGTCTGAGATAAGTAATGTAAAATTAATTATAAACCACACGGTACAATTTCAACAAAATTTGAATATATGAATTTAGGATGCTAGGTGTTTGGCTGTAAGTGGCGGTCAGTTGTGGTGTCAGTCATCTCAAGATGGAGGAACATAAAATGGAGCGTTTGAATAGTAATCCATTTCATAACAGATGCAAGAAAGAGATGCAATTAAATTTGCCTCATTAAGAAGCACTTTTTCAATTATGAATTAAAGATGACTGAATTTCTATTTTCGACTAATCTGTAAAAAGTTATTCAAAGATTTGTAGGCGCCAGCCTGTCGCTACTTGTCGACGGATAATTTATGCATGTACAAGAATTTCTGTTTTGCTCGCTAAAATCCTGAGGTGAACCACACCTAGAGCATTCAATAAAAAAGTGGGGTCTTTTGACATTACCAACAGCGAATGGAATTCAAACAGACTGACAGCTTCAGTGTATTTTAGTCGTAATTTTGTACAATAGAATTCCATGTATTTTTTCACAAAATATTACACTGACGAAGAAACAGAGCAAGTTGTTTATTGACGTTCGTCCGTTCTTACAAAATAAGTTAAGCCCTTAAGATTGAAGTATAATTAATTGCGATATTAATTTTTAAAAATGATTAATTAACAGTAATTTTAGTCTTTTTACCCTTTAGTTTATAAAAAATTCCCTCATAAAGAAGACATGTAAATATTGGTTTGCGGCCCCCGCTGGGATTTGAAATTTTCAAATACCCATATGCAATAAAGTTTGTTTTACGTTGATGTGTAAGTGCAAAATTGCTGTTGGTTCCGAGAAACACATATGTGATAGAAATACACTCTTTGGTCAGATTATATAATTTTTTGTGTTCAACTTGATGGCACGTAAGGTAATTACTAATGTAAATGTCAATAATTCTTTAATAACAACTATTGGGGATAATACGCTGGCGTCGAATTAACGATCACCTTGCTCTGTCCAGTTACGTAAGTCTTGTGTTTGCTCTGAGCATCTTAATCCCAGAACGCAAACTCCGTTAAAACCATCATCGTTCAAAAACCAAAACAAAGTGAGAGATCACCTCGACCCATGCCGGATCAAAAAACGTTGTTGGTGGCGATATGGAGACGGTGAATATCGAGGGGTAGACCGCTTTACTACATTGGGGGTTTCAGATAAATACAGTCTGAAGCAATTGTTCTTGTGTTGCACTGGTGGTACAAGATGCAAATAAAATTGAAGATGCGTGTTTTAGAAGAAACAGCTTGCCACAATAGGCATTTCATTATTGACGGAGGGCGCGGTGAAATTTGAGGTGAAGCGACGATGGAGAAGCCAAAGTAACGTAGAAATTATAGAAAAAAACCTTAAGGTGCAACACTAATCATTTCTTGACGAAAGTAAGGCACATTGGGAGTAACTGTCCGTGACACAGACTGGGAAAACTTCCTTCTGATCTATAGTCAATTATAGTATATAGGGAAATAATAGAAAGAATGTCATGTGCTGAAGTGGGGAAAACAGGTGAATATCTGTTGCTAGGCGAAAAGGATTAACGGGTGAATACATTGTGCTGAAGTAAAGAAGGCTAAAAAAGGATATCATTTGCTGAAGTGGAGAAAACTTAAAAAGTGAATAACTTGTGCTGAAAGGAAGAAGACTAACAGGCAAATATACTGTGCTGAAGTAAAGAAGACTAGCAAATGAATATCTTGTGCCGAAGTGGAGAAAACCTAAAAAGTGGATATCTTGTGTTACAGCGAAGCAGACTAATGTTTTTGAGCGTTTTTTACTTTCGTGACAACCAACCCTGGCAATACTCTAATCTTCGTATGGGTTGCACGAAATTACATTCAAGTGAGTGCTTGGAAGTGAACAAGACAGACAATTTCAGTGCAACGTACACTGAGGCGCGTTCGCCTAACCATTGTAACTGTGGTACAGCAATACGTTTATGTATTCTGCCTGTGTGTTCGTTGCCTTAGTTACCCAGCATGCAATGCGCATGAGCCATATTGTCATCTGTGGCATTTCCGGCTCTACCATATTTTTCCACGTTATCTCATAAACGGCACGATCTTAAAAAAAAGTACATTAAGTGTGTTTTAATTTTCTCTACAATTTTTGTCTGAAACATTTCGCACTCTAAGAAGAATTCAGCGAGTTATTATCATAGTATGTACACGTGGTCATGTAAAGTACGTTCCGTCTTGTCAGATTTTAATTAAACTTGAATTTTCTCTCTTGATCTCGACAGATTCTCGAAAAATAATCAAATATCAAATTTCGTGAAAATCCGACCAGCGGGAGCTGAGATGTTTCATACGGACGGGCAGTGGCGTACCCAGGAATTTTGTTCGGGGGGGGGGGTTTCAACAAATTCAGCTGAGGACAGAGGACAGAGAGAACGGGGATCTGCGGGCTGTAGCCCCCTAGTCAGGGATTCTGGAGGCAGCTGTAATTTGGTACAAGAAATTTCATTTCATGTAGTAAAATTTTCTTAATTTTTGATATTTGAAGGCTGTTTATGATGACAACCAGTTTATTCGTCATTGCTAATGTAAACCAATTGCGAACCGGCGGTAGTTTTAGAATTTTACTGCCTTTTTTCCGAACATTTCGGGGTGTTGGCATCCTAAATTCAGCAATTTTTAACAGTTTTCACAATCGGGTTAAGTTTGGCACGATTTTAGAGGACCTTCGGAATTTCGGGGGGGGGGGGGGTTGAACACCCTAAACCCCCCTCGGTACGCCACTGCGGAAGGGCGTGCAGACGGAAAGTCATGACGGAGCTGACGGTCGCTTTTAGCAATGTTGCGAACGCGCCTTAAAAACCTCGTTAGATTAGACGCACTGCGTCACGGAACACACCATTTGCAGTACTGGTGTAGGTGTCATTGTGAAATGAGTCAGTGTGGTGGTCACTTGTTCCTGGCCACATTCATGGCGTTTTCTGGCGACATTTATTCTAAACACGTTAAAATACTTTCAAGGTAGATATCGGCGATACTCTTAAATCCCAGGTGCTTCGGATTTCCAGGTCCGGGATTTATTCCAGCCCACGCAGTAACATGGCGATGTCTGGTGAACGGCACCAGCTGTGTACCTTTCGCTGCAGTTTAATAGCCAAGATGTCCTTGTAACTGATTTTCAAATACAAAACACGATTTCATATTAAGAAATGTTACCAATGAATAAGCCAGTGAATAATCAAGGAACTGCTAATACAGTGCTGATGTCACTAAAGGGGAAACTCCCGGGAATTAATGATAGCTCAGTCAGCATAGTGACTAGGCCAGAGGCTGGCTGACTGATAAATCCTTGATTCTTGGTAAGAGTAAAAGGCTTTTCCCATGTCCACAGTGTCCACACCGGCTCTGTTTTCCACCCAGCCTACTACTGAACAAGTATCGAGGGTTCTTCTCGCCTCCATCTAGTGCTAAGGTCAAGAATGCGCGGAGCCCTACCTTCGCGTTTCCATACGGCTTCGTGACTTTTTACAAGGTACCCTTTGCCGTACGAAACCGTTACTTGGAGTGGCTTGTTTTCGAAAAACCATTTCTGTTTTACCGAACAGTAAACAAAAAAGTCGATTATTAATCTCAGCAGTATCCTATATCAGTTCTGTACACTAACTGAAAATGAGTCCGATTTCGTGTAAAGAATTTTAGTCGGTCCGCCCTTGCTGGGGGCCCTAACCAGTTCTTGTTGGGCTGGTCAGAATAACAACAAGAACTAACATGGCATAAAGATAAGAAAATCTTCATTGTTTCTTATAAGCGTGCTAATGAGACTTGATCTTGCCATTTCATACGACATTTTGGATGTAAAATCGTATATTTCGAAACGTCGGGACCTATCTACCAGACTATGCAGTGTCACTGACTGGAAGATGGTTATTTTATGGGTAGGAGGTACATGTAGAAGTGTTCAAATTTGTGATTTCATTTTCCATCACAGTAGCCACGTGTGTGTTTACGTCATCTTGTTAGATCAGAGATTGTCACGCAGAGGACGCACCTCGCTCTTTTCTGGGATATGACGCTGCGTAGACTTTAAAAATTTAGAGAAACTTTGGACGAACCCGCTGTTTGCATTTTCAGGGTAGAGAATTTGTTCGTTGGAAATCTTGTCAAGTGGAGGCTGCATGTCCCTTTGAAACGCCGGTAATTTACTATATTCCACAATATCACATTACAGCAGACAGCATTCTCCACAGTCTTTGCGGATGGATCGTCAAATCCCGTGAAACCATGTTAGGATTTATTAATGTCTGTTTCACCGCAGTATTACAATGGTGCACTTGCGAACTGTTCTTTGTATTAAGTGTATTTCCAGTTTAGCGATAATTTTAAAACCTGAAATTATATAGGTTCGAATAAGTTGCCAGGCGGTCTAAGGCCTGGGTCTATCGCCTCGCGCTTGCTGGGATTGCCTGTTCGATTCTTGCCGGGGGCATGAATGTCTGTCTCTTTTTGAGTGTCGTGTATTTTCAGGTAGAACTCACTGTGTCGGGCCTATCACTTGTCGAGAATAGTCCTACCAAATGTGGTGTGTCTGAGTGTGATCTTGAAGCCTCGAAAATGAGAACGCCCTGCTAGGGGCTGTCGTGGCTTGGAAAACGAAACAACCACAGGGACGAATAATACGATAATTAGTGAGCCATGAATAGGAGAGGAAACGGAAGGAAGAGGACTTGGCTTAATGTCAGGCTACCAAGTTGAAGGTACGTGGAATACTGAGTAAATTCACGCAACTACATCCAGACAGGATGGTAGGTGCCATGGTGGTTAGGTGCTGGCCTGTAACCGTAGGGCTTTGGTTTGATTTCAGACCACTCTATGTGGGATTTGTGGTGTGAAAATGTGGCACTAAGACAGGTATCTCTCCGAAGTCTTCGGTTTTTCCACGTCAGTACCATTCCACCAAAGCACTGTATGTACTTATCTTTATGTTAATACTACTTCTATACGAAAGATAGTTGGGGTAAGCCTGTGGACCCTCGAAAAAAAGTGACGCTCTTTCGAAAAGTAGAGTAGTATCACGAAAATGAACTACAGTATGGTCTCGTTTTACGACGATTCACTTTTACGACACTTGTCGAGTCGGACCGAGCACTCCCGACTTGTGGTGCATCACTGTCGCAACTCAAGCGTCCTTCCCTTACTTAGTGCGCTTCTAGCTCTTTGTCGGTGTGCATGTGTTTCTTCTTTTCCTTTTTTTGGTGCAGTTCTTTTAAGTCGACTGTGATTTTTCCGCGCATGGCGTCCGCCAAAAAGACAGAAAAGAAGAAAAAATCAAAACAATTGACGTTACACTCTTTCTTGATGTATTCTGAACCACGGCCTGGGCCTTCCTAAGAAAAATAAGAAGTGATTTGACTGATTTTTTTTCAATTATCTGTGTTATTTTCTATATACCTAATTCATTAAATTAAAATTGTACGTTATAATGTAAAGAAATATTGTAAATTATAAAATTATTTGACTAATTTGTTTGGCCCATGAACCTATCTCAATTTAAACCATTTAAATAGTACTCGTTTTAGGGCGATTCGATTTACAGCCAAATATTCGAAAACGTAACCCCGTCGTAAAACGAGACACTACTGTACTTTCTTTGTTTTTTGACACTTCAAAAGGTTCAGGGTCATTGTATGTGATGTTTATTTGTTTACGCTGCTCTCTGTTTCTGCACTACAGCACTGGTCAGCGCACAGTGTGAAAAAAATGATACCGTTACCACGCACTGGCACATACTAATCGAAGTCTTGGGGCCGTGCATGCAGCTGGTTCATGTTCAGAGGATGCCATAAACAACTCCGGGATGCCACGACATATCACATTCCAAATTAAGGTCCAGTTCTTTTTGTGCGCCATTATTTCTCTTTCTGTAACTTGCACCTGAAAATCGGGATTGTATTAACTTCTGGGGTGATCAATATTATAAATAAATAGCACAACTATACGGTACAGCAACTTTAAAACAATATTATCTGGTAAATAATTTATACATTTAATGTAGTACGCCAGTCCTGTCATCTTCAACTTTAAGGCACTGCTGCTGCATTAAGAACTTCCCGTTGAAAGATCAGTGTAAGTATAACAGGTGTCGCTACTGTTTTTGGCACACCAGAAACACACCTGAACACACCGTGCCACGCTGAGAGTGACGGCTTGCAGCTGTTGTCAAGTTCCCGTTGTGTTTGGGAATACCGAGGTTCGACCTTCCGACCCTTCTAGTCCATTTACATTCAAATGCAAGCCATCTGACACCGCGAATGGAACATATTATTTAGCAACTCGTACACCAGACGTCATGATTATATGACACATTACTCTTTTGCTCTTTTGTGGCAGGTAGTGAGACGGATTTTTGGCTGGTGGTTTGAACGATGTATCATATGACTTTACTCAAGCAGCCAGATCAATGCCAAATGTTGTAAAAAATGTGATACTGAGAAAATTAATAATTTTGAAATCTTTAATATTTTTTTTTTTATTCTGATGATATCAAGGAACAGGATATGGTCGGAGCATATTGCGCTTGTGAGGGATTATGAAATTATACAAAATGTTAAACTGCGTATCACATTTGCGAGACTATGCAAATATGGGAGTATATTATTAAAATGTATCTTAGGGAATTATCTTATGGGGATATCTGACGTGGAATGGCGGATGTTGTGAGGTCACTGTAAACACGATAGTGGAGATTAGCCTTTCATAAAAAGCAGGTCATTTCTTTACATTCTTACGGGACTGTCAGTTTGTCAAGTAGAGTTCTTTTGCATGTAGTTAGCTACACTTGTGTAGTCGGTAAGCAACCATTCATTAATGGAAATTTTACAGTTGATATAATGTCATGACATAGCTCTAGCAAGAAATGAACCAGCGGTACCAGAAATATGTTTGTAGACGCGATGGAGTACTATCCAAGTTAGGAGATTGATGTGTTCTGGCGTGTAATATCGTGTAGTCTGGTAGGGAGTTATAGACGTTTCGGAGAGGAATGCACTGTGTCCATCTTCATGGTGCTACAGTAATATTTGTATTCATCGCCCTGTTTATCTCAGTTCTGTCTTCGGTTTTGTTCTGTGTTTTGAAGCATGATTTCGAAATTAATTACGGGTTTGTTACCTTACATATTTATGCTTCTTAGGCGCTGATAGCACGAAGTAACGAGGCTTCAGCAGATGGCTTCCGAAGCAAGGCCAAGTTTAAAAGTTCTGCAACCCCTAAGCTGTAAAATGTCAGTGGCGTCTTCGCCTCAACTAAATTTTAACAGCTTTTTTGTTTGTTGAAGGATACTGATGAAATGCCACCTAGTTGAATCTATAGTGCAATTAGCGGTGTATAATATAAATAAAAACCAGTAATTTTTTCGTGACGTAACAAGCCCTAGTGGGCCAGGACCTCCTCATTATCGAGGCTTCACGATCACACTCGGACACACCACACTCGATAAGACTTCTCTGAACGAGTGATCAGCCCGATGCAGAGACCTCTACCTGACAACAAACAACACTTACAAGCGACAGGCATCCATGTCCCCGGCGGGATTCGAACCCGCAATCCCAGCAAACCAGCGATCGCACACCCATGTCTGAGAGACAGCGTGGCCACAGGTATCGTTCAACCCGCAATATTTAACAAAAAAACGACAAAACAATTATAATAATACATTTGTATTGTGATTTGCATTATTTATAACTGAATTAATTTTTTTTATTTGGCTTCATGTAACGTGAGGCCCTAACCTGTAGTTTGTACAGCTTGTACATAAATTCGGTCCTAGTCCGAGAAGTTCGTAATGGCACAGGAGCGAGGAAAGAAATTAAATCGCAGGAGTGAATCGTCCAGCCACGGAAGCAAAGAATAACGACAGGTCGGTCTGAATATTTTACTGGTACTACGCCGTTCACTGTGCTTGCTGTGTCTACAAATGATGGTACAGGAACGGCCTACCTCTTCTGCCGTTTTACAAATGATTAGCTTGCCACTTGTCCTTACTACCCTCTGCCGTACACATCTGCACTTTTTGATGCCAGAGTTCTTGCTCAAACTGTAGTCTTTTTTTTTTTTTGGCGTTTTAAGTCTCTGCCAAATTTTTATAACTAGAATGTAACTAGACTACGTGTTACATCCTGTCCTCAGGCCTGGTCTGGCGGTCGAGACTAGATCATTTTAACGAATCCACCTGAGTAGCGACAATTTTTCAACTACACAAGATGGCGGAATTACACGATTTTGGAAACACTGAGTGTAAAAAAGAAGACTAGATGATGTAAGGTAAATCAGTCCCATTACAGGTCTGGAGTGACCCAGAGTGTTCCATGAAGTTAAGATTCCCATATTACATGACAGCGGCACAGGATGGTGGTAAGGTTGTCAACCTTACGCACCGGCCGCTTTTTACCCCCAGGAAAAACTCCTGGTACTCATTTCTGTTAGAGGCTGAGTTGATTCCAGGGCCAAGGATTTTATATTGATGAAAAATTCCTAGGAAACCAGCTGGGATCGAACCAGCGACCTTGCGATTTGTAGCACAGCACTTTAACCACTGTGCCACCGCGGTCTCCCGTAGTTGATGTAGAGTATTTAAATATAATATTCATACTTAGTGTAACGTAGCACTCTCATAAATAGAATTATCTTCCCCATTTGATCAATCAACGCCTCGGTCATTTCTCTGTACCGCCCATCTTTGGCCACTTTTCCTTCCTTATATGGAGTCCCCAGACGAAATGGAATACTAAGACAATCATGACAGCACTCATTATAATAAACTGATCTGCGTGGAACACAATTCTTCTTACAAAGTAGTCCCATCCTTTCTCGTTTTACAAGCAATTTTCATCTGATCCATACGTACTACATGTCCCGCCCATCTTGTCTTCTTGGTAATAAATGGAACTGTATATCGAGGGTATAATCTGGTCGTGTCTGAAGGGCAGAGACAAGAGAGAGAACCAGCCAGACAGTATATGTCGACACTGTTGGAAGGGGAGAGGGCGTTTACATCTTGCATTTTGTCAGTGCAATCCGGTTCTTTAAATGGTCTAGTTGCAATGCATCTATCATAAGAGTGCGGTCATTTCACCTGGAGGCTAGGCAGAAAAATTACTAGCTTTATCGTCTATCTCTACATAGCCTCTTCTTTTCTTTATTCTACCATTCTACCCTTCTTTAAAAACAAGCCTGTGACAAGCTAGATTCTATTTAACCGTCTGAAGCACTTAATTCACCTAAATAACGTCAGTAGACAGTTCTAACCGCATCAGCTCTTTATAGACTTCAAGAAAGCTTATGATTCAGTTAGGAAGGAGGTCTTATATAGGATTCTCATTGAGTTTGGTATCCGTAGGAAACTTGTAAGGTTAATAAAGATGAGTCTGACTGAAACATATAGCAGAGTCCGGGTAGGCAAGAAGGTGTCTGACAGGTTCCCTATTAGGAATGGTTTGAAACAAGGAGACGCTCTGTCACCAATGCTTTTTAACTTTGCTTTAGAGTACACCATTAGGAGAATTCAGGTAAACCAGGATGGCTTGGAACTAAATTGTACACATCGGCTTCTGGCTTATGCTGATGATGTTAACATACTGGGAGGAAGCATACATACTCTAAAGGAAATTACAGAAGCTTTAGTAGCTGCTACTAGGGAGATAGGACTGGAAGTAAGTGCTGATAAAACTAAGTACATGGTCATGTCTCGAGATCAG
>Ga0131853_10015047_pt1 | contig 14161 bp, 14 predicted proteins | sample TergutLab28metaG_FD_92764 | JGI IMG/M metagenome (GOLD analysis project Ga0131853, IMG submission 92764) | Labiotermes labralis P1 segment gut microbial communities from Petit-Saut dam, French Guiana - Lab288 P1 (version 2) (version 2) | ecosystem: Host-associated > Arthropoda: Insects >... | reverse complement strand
CCGGCCTTTGTCTTTGGTTCGATGGCAACGTTTATAACCGGCTCGGGGAAGTTCATCGACTCGAGCACAACTTCCTGATCTTCAAAGCACAGAGTGTCACCCGTGGTTGTAAACTTGAGGCCGACAGCTGCCGCAATGTCTCCGGCATATACGCGCTCGATCTCCTGGCGGTGGTTGGCGTGCATCTGCAATATACGCCCGATGCGCTCCTTTTTACCCTTTACCGAGTTGTAAACATAGCTGCCCGAGTCCAGCACGCCCGAGTATACGCGGAAGAACGCGAGCTTACCTACAAACGGGTCGTTCATTATCTTAAAGGCAAGAGCCGAGAAGGGCTCTTCGTCGGATGCGTGGCGCTCGATCTCCTTGTCGTTGCTTGGGTCTATACCCTTTATAGACTCGATGTCGGTGGGTGCGGGCAGATAGGCCACAACCGCGTCTAGGAGCTTTTGCACACCCTTGTTACGATAGGCCGAGCCGCACAGCACCGGGGTTATCTCGGTTGACAGACATGCCTTGCGTATAGCCGCCTTTAGTTCGTCCACCGGCAGTTCTTCGCCGCCGAGATAGCGCTCCATCAAGTCTTCGTTAGTCTCGGCTACAGATTCTATCATAGTCTGGCGATACTCTTGAGCCTTATCCAAGTGCTCCGCCGGCACGTCCAGCACCGAGAAGTCTTGACCCTTGTCGTCGTTGTAGATATAGGCCTTCATTTCAAGCAGGTCTACAAGACCCTTGAAGGTATCTTCCGCGCCGATGGGCAGAGTAAGAGCCACGGGGTTTGCGCCCAGGCGCTCCTTTATCATACTTATTACGTTTGCGAAGTCCGCGCCCATTATGTCCATCTTGTTGACAAACGCGAGCCTCGGAACCCCGTACTTGTCGGCTTGACGCCATACGGTTTCAGACTGCGGCTCTACGCCGCCCTTCGCGCAAAACACACCCACCGCACCGTCAAGCACACGCAACGAACGCTCGACCTCTACGGTAAAGTCAACGTGGCCCGGCGTGTCTATGATGTTTATGCGGGTGTCCTCCCACTGGGTTGTGGTCGCCGCCGACGTAATGGTTATGCCTCTTTCCTGCTCTTGCTCCATCCAGTCCATGGTGGCTGTGCCTTCGTGGGTGTCTCCGATTTTATAGGTGCGGCCTGTATAGAACAGTATGCGCTCGGTGAGAGTCGTCTTCCCGGCGTCTATATGCGCCATTATCCCAATGTTTCTGGTGCGTTCCAGTGGGAAAGCTCTTGCAGACACTGATCATTACTCCTTTCGGTTACTACCATGCTACTATGATTACCATCTGTAATGTGAGAACGCCTTGTTAGCTTCGGCCATTCTATGCACTTCTTCCTTACGCTTCACGGCACCGCCGGTGCTGTTGATAGCGTCTAATATTTCGCCGGCTAGGCGCTCTTGCATTGTTTTTTCACCGCGTCTGCGGGAATAGGTTACAAGCCAGCGGAGCCCGAGCGCCTGCCTTCTATCTGGGCGGATTTCTATGGGCACTTGGTACGTGGCACCGCCTACGCGGCGAGCTTTTACTTCCAAGATAGGCATGATATTATTCATGGCTTCCTCGAAAGCTTCGATAGGTTTGGTACCCTTCTTTTCAGTAACGATATCAAACGCTTTGTATACTATCTTTTGAGCCGCGCCTTTTTTGCCGTCCAGCATAATAGTATTTATCAGCTTTGTAACAATCTTGCTTGTATACAATGGGTCTGGCAGAACTTCTCTTTTAGAAACATGTCCTTTACGTGGCACGAATCTTCCCTCCTTAATCACCACAGGCCAAGCGGCCTGCGTGTTATTATCAACGGTACTCGCGGCCAAAAGCCAATGCTTTGGCTGCGGATGTGCCACGGCGTATCTGTATCCTAAGGCAGAAGGACCATTGGGATATGCGCATGGCAACATTTTCTAATGCCAAATACTGTTGAGCATTAGGCATTAAGCACTAAAGCTAGGCCTTCTTAGCCTTTGGCCTTTTAGCGCCGTACTTGGAACGCGATCTCATACGTTTAGCTACGCCTGCGGTATCTAGTGTGCCGCGGATAATATGATAGCGTACGCCGGGTACGTCCTTTACCCTGCCACCGCGGATAAGCACTGTGCTGTGCTCCTGAAGGTTGTGGCCTTCACCGGGGATGTAGGCAGTAACTTCCATGCCGTTACTAAGGCGCACTCTGGCGATCTTACGCAGAGCCGAGTTAGGCTTTTTGGGTGTGGCTGTTTTAACCGACGTGCACACACCGCGCTTTTGTGGGCTGGATGCGTCGGACTGCTTGCGCTTCAGCGTGTTAAGCGACTTTTGCAGCGCTGGCGCGGTAGACTTTTTTATATTAGTCTGCCTGCCCTTTCTTACTAGCTGGTTAAATGTTGGCATATTGCACCTCCCTATGAATGGTTGTCTGCCTTAAAAGTTCGTCAAAAATAGCGCCACTAAATGGCACTGTCAACCAGTGTACCACCACATGGCGCAAAAGTCAAGGATTATATTTGTGCTTGCACTGAAATCTAATACACCAGCCCATGCAACTGTTTATAAGGCTTCCGTGGTTTATATAGATTTTATAAAACCGTTTATGCGCTCTACCGCTACTTTGATATCGTCCAACGACGTGGCGTAGGACAGCCGGATACATCCCTCGCCATATTCTCCGAAAGAGCTTCCGCTGATAGTGGCAACCCCTGCTTCGTCAAGTAAGCGCGACGCAAAATCATTGCTGCTCAGGCCAAAGCTCGAGATGTCGGGGAAGACGTAGAAAGCTCCTTTAGGCATATGGCATTTTATGCCGGGTATCGCGTTTAGTGCGTTTACAAGCCAGTCTCGGCGCTCTTTAAAAGCAGCTTTCATGTTATCCACCGCGTCTTGAGAGCCTGTCAGCGCTTCTATACCTGCTATCTGTGTGAATGCGGCAGAGCAGGAGTTTGAATTTATCATCAGCAGCTCCATATGCTTTGCGAGTTCGGGATGCAGGATGCCATACCCAAGCCGCCATCCCGTCATGGAGTAGCTCTTCGAAAAACCGTCCAGAACAATTGTACGATCCTTAAAGCCAGGCAGGCTCGCTATGGAACAAATATCGCTATCATAGGCTAACCGGTCGTAGATTTCGTCGGACAGTATGAATATGTCGGGCCTGTCCTTTAGTACATCGGCAATGGCTAGGATATCTTCACGGTCGAATATGCCGCCTGTGGGGTTTGAAGGGTTGTTGATCACAAAAAGTTTGGTTTTCGGCGTTATCAGTTTTTTTAGGGTTTCCACATCGAGCCTGAAGTTGTTTTCAGCGTTACACTTAAGCGGCACTGGGGTTCCGCCAGTATATCTGATACAGGATTCATAAGTTGGGAATGCCGGGTTCGGATAAATTACCTCATCTCCCGGCTCTACCAGCATGAGCATTGTATAAAATATTACGGGCTTGGCACCAGGGACTATAACGACTTCATCGGCGGATGTTTTAATGTTTTTTTGGCGCGCGGCGTATTCGGCTATCGCTTGGCGGGCTTGAAGCATCCCAGCTGCTGGGGTATACCCGGTAAAGCCGTCCAGCATTGCTTTATGGCCGGCATCAATGATGTTTTTGGGTGTTTTAAAGTCCGGTTGCCCCATATTCATATGTATTATGTGCCTGCCTTGCGCCTCTAGGGCTTTTGACTTCGCGAGAACCAGAAACGCGGCCTCGGTTTGAAGTCTTTCCATTCGCTCAGCTATAAGATTTTCGAACATAATTCACTGCTCCTTTTAAGTCATATCTTTCAAGGCAATCAAACACCTTATTTTATCAAATGTTCGACGAAAAAGCAATTGATTTGAAAGTGCTTGTCGAAACCTGAGTTCGACGAAGGCGAACCGCACACGTAAGCGGGCGAAATCGCGAAGCGATTTTCAGGTTACTCTAAAAAGTCTAATCACCATGTCGCAGGCGAAATTCTAACAGGAGAGCTTCGGGATATCCATGTTCCTGTGCCCAATTGACCGCGGTGGTTATTGCCCCAAGCCCACAAGCTTCCGTCGCCCCTTATAGCTACGGTATGCACCCTGTCTGCTGTACGACGTGGCCCTATGTCACTCATTGATACAGCAACAACATTTTCCAGTATCATTACAGGCGTGCTGGTTCCGGCATCTCTTCCGCTAGTTCCGATTCCAAGATGGCCGGACCAACTGCGACCCCAAGCCCACAAGCTTCCGTCTTTTTTAATTGCCATTGTGGCGTTAAACCTCGCTAAAACATAGGCCACATCATCCATTATTTTTACAGGCTCACGCCTTCCTATAGCATCGCTCCAGCTCCACAGGCTGCCGTCTGTCTTGATCACCACTGTTTGTGAACTACGTGTTGACACATAAGCGACATCGTCCATTATCCATTCCGGAATAGCAAGCCTATTGGTTGTTCCATCCATATGCGCAGTACTACTGCTCAGTGCCCAAAGGCTGTCATCGGTTCTTATTATCATTGTGCGCCAATCACCTGCTGATATTGCGGCCACATCATCCATTATTTTTATGGGCGTGTCCTGTACGCGGTTCTCGGGGTCGTCAACTACAAGCCCGATCCTATGCTTATTCCCCCAAGCCCATAGGCCGCCATCATTTGTAATTGCAAAATGAGATGAAGCGGAACGTACATTTTCCAATATCTTTTGGTCTTTTCCATCGCTACCCAACCGCCAGAGGCTATCATCAGTTTTGATCACCATAGCACTGCTGCCAGACGCATAAACATATGAGACATCTTCCATTATCTTAATCGGTCGATTCCACCCAAACCTAGTGCCGTCTCCAAGTCTAGTGCCGCGATTAGAACCCCAAGTCCAAAGACTGCCGTCGGACCTAACGGCAAAGGTTCTTTCAAACCCTGCCGAGGCCATCACCCACGACTCATCGTCATTGGGTTGCCTAGCAAGTGCAGCAAAAAACAACCAAGCGTAAACCCCGCATAAAACCAAACACAAAACCACGCTTAATACACCTATAGTGTATTGTTTTTTTGCCACAAACTTACCAAGCCGCCTTAACAACCACAATGCACACTGCGTGCCATACACTAATAATGCGCCCAGCACCGCTAACACAACCAACGACGAAAACAGAAAAGACATTAAAAATACTTCTCTAAGAAATACCCACAAAAACATAATCATAGTTAGACACGCAACACCTGCAGTAATTTTTCGCTTCACATCCAAAACCTGCAGCCTAGGGGACAGCCACTTCTCTGCTTTTTTCAGTAACGCTCTTCCTCCCAAAAAAGTAAGCACCGCCAATGCAACTAAGAATATTAATATCGGCAACGCTTCCCACACGCCCTCCATTAAAAGCATCCATGTGTATATTATTTGTAGCAAAATACTATACCTTATCCACACACACATCAGCACCCTTCTAAGAGCCTATCTACCAAAAATATTTTCTATTTCCAGTTTCCCTTCATCTCTTCCATTTTTACCCAGCTCCCATATCCAAATTTTTCCTTCCGGCGAAACCAAGAAACTCGGAATATCAAGGAAATTCGTCACCTGTGCGTCTGCTGATGAGAACTCGTTTCCAACCCAGCGTACTCCTGTTCCGTCGGCATTACGAGGGTGTGTGTGTACCCACGCAACTGGATTATTGAAAGGAAACCGCGGTATCGTAAAGTTCTCTCCTCTAAAAGCCCAGGGGCGGCCAAACACGTACCCACAGCCTTCACTAAAAATATATGCACCGAACTCGCTCCCAACCGGGAAATTCATAGCCGGGCCGGATCTTGGGTGGTATGTTAAAGCCCAAGCGTGCACGGCCTCAAGCAAAGACTCAAACCTATCCCCAGGCTCGTGCAGGGCTTGTATGCCAAAATACTCTGAAAAGAACTCAACATCAACAAGCATCCTGTCATTTACAATAGGTCCGTTTACCACTTCAACAGATAGATGCCCCGGCATGTGTACTATAGCTGTATTGAACCTCCATGAAACCTGGCCGCCATGTTTTTCTGCAATGGGGCGTACCATAACCATGTTTGAGGTGTGTGCACGCCCTCTCTCAACAAGGTATCGGCGATTTTCAAGACTGACACGGTCATTTTCCAGCGTTTCAAGGTCTAGTCCACCCATAATCTGCCGATTTTCGCCAGTTGCATGGGAATTTTGCCCAACCGTCAACTGCGGCAGTTTTTTTTGGACGATGTTATCTACACCTTTTTGTATCAAGCCGAGTATACCACTTCCTGTGATGTTCGTCAAAGGTTGCAAAGCATCTTCCAATTCATCCAAGCCTTCAAGCCTGATTCGAACTTGCGGTGAACCTGGCTGCCCTTTGATTTGATATGAATTCGACTGCGCTATCCGGCCAACTGCTGGCCTGCCCTCAATACCATCGAAGAAAGCCTCCGATTTGCGTTCGATGCTATCGAGGTATGTTGTCATATAGGCAACTTGGGTTCCGGCTCGGCCGGAGGCAATCTCCTGCCTGAACCGAATAATGTTGTCGGCGCTCATGTAATAATTGCCCCTTGCGCCCTTGTCGAGGTCATCTTCAATTTTGTGCACATCGGGAGTCGAATCAAAGTACTCCTTGCTTCCCACAAACAACCCGTCGATCTGAAATTCTTTCATGCTCGCCACTCCTCAAAATTAGAGGAACTTCCAAAGCCTCAGCACCCCCGGTTGATGAAAGTCCTCCGCATTAGTTAGTTACCAATACCTAGAACAATCCATAAGCCGGCCTACAATGTGCCATACTTTAGCCAGGCTAGGTTTTCGCCATCCAGGATCTGAGCCGCTTTGCCGTCGAGCCTTCGCGGGATGAATTTCCCCACAAGCTCATAATGACTGATTCTGCCGCTGCTGTCAATGGGAGACAGCACACCTTGTCGAATTTCGTCCACGGTAAAGACAAACATGCGGTGCATCCTGTATTCGTTGTTGGCCTGCAAGCAGGCAAAGCTCATGAAGAACTCCTTGTTTGTGATGCCAGGGTTCCAATACACCGACCCATCGTCCTCGTCGATAGTGCCCATTCCCAGTTTTGCGAATAAGTCCAAACTCAGTTCCGCCAGCGAAATTGTAACATGTGTTCCCATGTAATTCGCCATATCCACATATACGTCGTCATCTGCCCAAACCGTGTTGCGGGCTATTTCTTGATTCAGCGACATATACAGTACCCAGGGCAGCGCAAATGGCTCTCCTACCTCGTAGCCCACTTGAGTGTTCCTGATTACCGGCGCTAGGCTTACATTCGATAGCCCCCTTAGCGCAATTTTTCCTGCTGTTGGCATTTCAGTCATACAAATCTTCCTTTCGAATTTTTTGCTGAAATAATTCAGTGGGCATAGTGTAGCACAAGCGCTATGTGAAATTCAATGCAAACTTCTGAATTTTATCGTATAATCATAACTTGAAAACAGAACTAAAAAATAGATACAACAACAAAACCCCGTGGCATGGGGTTTTGTTGTTGTATCTATTTCGAACTAAGTAAAACTGATGAAGCTAGGTTTCCAAACACGCTTTAGCCATCTGTTTTCATTGTGGCAATAAGTTCGTTAATAACCTTGTCGGCATCGTCGTAAGGCACCTGGCATGTGCCTACCTGTTTATGCCCGCCGCCGCCGTTTTTCAGCATCAAGCTGCCTACATTAGTATTGGATGAACGATTTAAAATGCTATGCCCAACGGCTATGGGGCAATTGAGCTTGCCACGCCCGTCTACTATCCACAGTGATATGTTACACTGTGGGAACAAGCTATAGATAAGAAAGCGGTTGCCGGTGTATATAGGCTGCACACCGCGTAGGTCTGTTATTATAACGTTTGCGTCGGTGCGTGTGTGCGCAAGTATCATCTGTTTGAAGAGTTCATTTTGTTCTTGATAGAGCTCTACGCGCTCTTTTACATCTTCAAGTTGCATTATCTCTTTGATATCTTTTGTACGACAAACTTCCATTAGTAGTTCCATTAGTTCGTAATTGCTGATTCTAAAATCGCGAAAACGGCCTAAGCCTGTGCGCGGATCCATTAGTAGGCCTAAAAGTATCCAATCCGATGGGTTTTGTATTTCCTCCGCGGTTAGGTCGCCGGAATCTACTTTATCTACATACTTGATCATTTCGTCGAAATATGTAAGATCGTGGCCGGCTTTTGTGTAGTATTCATATACTACACGCGCGCAGGATGGCGCTATGCGGCATTCGCCATCTACAGTTATGGCTTTATCTAGGCGTTCTACTTCACTCGAGTGGTGGTCGAACCACATTTTGCAGCCTTCGGCATAAGGCACGTTGCACAGGATGTCGTCGTCATTGATTTCCACCAAGCCATCTTGCAGATCCTTCGGATGGACAAACTTCCACTTAGTAATAAGCCCGAGTGCCTTCAGCAATGTGCCGCACGCCAAACCGTCAAAGTCTGATCTTGTTAAGAGCCTCATATAGTCAACCCTTTCGTGAGCTTTTAGTTGCATAATAATTTGAAACTGTACATTTAGTATTATAAATTATTTTATGAAACATTGCAACTATGTCATCAACTTTTTTCCGTTTTAATTTACATGACTTTTGCGCATTATATTATAATGTAACCTGAAAATCGCTTCGCGATTTCGCCCGCTTACGCGTGCGGTTCGCCTTCGTCGAACTCAGGTTATAATACTTTACGGAAGGTGTGATCTTAGTGCGAAAAATATTTGCAGGTATTGCAATGATAGCTATAATACTACTTATGGCTACCAGCGCATATGCGTGGCCGCTGTTTCCCGAAAAAGCGCCTGCTACGGCAGAGGTGCCTATTATAATGTACCACCTTGTAACAAACAACCCTAAGTACATTGGAAAGTGGGGTATAACACCCGAAGAGTTAGAGGCCGATCTGCGGTATCTGAAAGAAAACGGTTACACTACTGTAGTTATGGATGATTTGGTGCGGTTTGTAGAAAAAAACAGGCCACTTCCGAATAAGCCAATAGTGTTGACATTCGACGACGGATGTTTTTCCGATCATCGTTACCTGTTCCCAATGCTAAAGGAGTTCAAGATGAAGGCAGTGCTTTCAATACTGGGTGCGGAAACAAATGAGTATACCGGCAACGATTCGCTAAAAAAGCCACACCTTGGCGGAGAACAAGTTACAGAACTTTCGAAATCTGGCCTTGTGGAATTTCAAAACCATAGTTTTAGCCTACATGGTAAGGCGGGCAGCGGCAGATTAAAGGGTGAAAGCGCGGAAAAATACCAAGGGCGCTTGAAAGCAGACCTTGCAAAAAACCAAGCCTTAATAAAGGAGCTAACCGGTAAGGCACCAACAACATTTACCTATCCGCTTGGAATAATTTCGAAGGGGTCGGAAGATGTGCTGAAGGAACTTGGCATTAAGGCAAGTCTATCTTGCTATTGCGGTATGAACAAGCTTACCCAAGGCGATAGCGAAGGGCTGTTCCTGCTAAAACGCTGTAACAGAGTTGCCGGCGATTCTGTTGAAAGTATATTAAAGCGTTTGGATGCTACAGGCAATTGATCTTAACTCTGAATTATTTACAGGCGTTGAACTGCCGAGCCAGTTTTTTCAGCTCATCGGGGCGATTTTTTGAAGGATCGCGGCACACTTGATCTAGCAGATACTGTAGGGTTTGCCCGATCTGCTCACCTTGACCTAACCCCATTTGCATCAGGGCATTGCCGTTGACTGCCAGTGCTGATATTGTGTAGGCATCTTTATCATCGAGTATCTTTACTACTTGGCGGTGTATTTCCGCTAATCGGCAACACTCGTGGCTATCCTTGTTGCTTGCCGCAATTATATGTTGCAGATATAGGATATTTTCCATAGTATCCCGGCCATGCTCGCTAAGTGCCTTGCGTACGCTGTAAGCATCGGGAGCGGTATTTTGCCGCAAGCCGTTTATTAGGGCGCGCACGATCTTCATCGTTTGGTTGTCGAACTTTAGCCGCTTTAGTAGGCGCAACACCTCTGTATCGCTCATGCTCTGCATCAATAGGCTTAGGCGATTACACAAATTATCATTGCACGCTTTCAATAGCGGCTTCGCGGTGGGGAAGTTGCTTTCGAAGTATGCAAGGCTCAATGGGTCTATGGCTTGCCACAGCCCGGATGATATTAAGTCACTGAATCTTTCGCTTCCACTTGATACCAACAGCTTGGCCAGCTCTACACGTATACGCTCGGCCGACACATTGGCAATTGTTGGCGCTTGGTGGCACAAAGCGGCATAGGTATCGGGCTGTATGGCAAAGCCTAACTGGGCTGAAAAACGTACCGCGCGAAGCAGGCGCAAAGCGTCTTCGCCAAAGCGCCGCGAAGGTTCTCCTACACATTTTATAGAACTTGCCGCGATATCAGCCGCGCCGCCAAATGGGTCTACATAGCCTATAGCTGGGTGGTAGGCAACGGCGTTCATTGTGAAATCTCTGCGCGAAAGATCGTCTTGCAGGGATGCTGTAAATGTTACACTACTTGGGCGGCGGTTATCTAAGTAGATGCCGTCTTGGCGGAATGTTGTTACTTCGTAGGAATTACGGCCGACTAGCACGGTTACTGTCCCGTGAGCTATGCCGATATCTACTGTGCGCCGAAATAACGCCTTCACCTCGTTTGGAGTGGCGGATGTTGTTATATCGAAGTCTCCGGGTGTGCGCCCCATAAGCGCGTCGCGCACGCAACCGCCTACAGCATATGCTTCGTGGCCGCTGTTGTTAAGCGTCGTTATCAGCTCGGAGACTTTGCTAGGTAGTTGCATTTTCTATCCCCTCCGGAAAGGGTTCAGGCGCTCAAGAAGCGATGGGCCATGCTTGGCTCTTTTTTGTGCTTTCATTTCTTCATCGGTTTTACGGCCTTTGAAGTCTACAATGTAGATTCCCGCTACGTCTACCTTGATCTGCTTTTGCAGCGGAATTGCATCAAACACCCGGGGATCACACATAAATGTGGTTATCTGCGCGCCAACCTTTGCTTTAACAAAGGGCATCTTCATGATTTTAGATCTTCTGGGCATATTGTCCATTACTACCTTGGGCAGGCTAGCGTCTTGCGGGCGCAGCTTCTTTTTGTCGATCACGAATATTGTGGCGCTCTGTTTTGTAGCATCTATCATTTTTTGTTGCTCTACCATTTGGGTTGCGGACCAGCGATTAACAAAGTACAGCACACCAAAAATTGTTACTAGCACTGCGAATGCGATTAGGGCGATATCTAGGAATTGGAATTGCATGTGGCTCACTCCTTGTTGTGGGATAGTGCTGTGGCCAAATCTATTACTTGGCGTTGTATTGCTTCGTCTGTGAAGACGGGCACTGTGTCGGTATTCCAAGCTATTGCGGTGCCGATATGTTCGGCGCTCAGCAGCCTCAGCCACGTTTTTGATGAGGCCAGCGCAAATTCTGGGCCGTACTTGGCTGCGTCGAAGCCGCCTAGGTTCAGTATAATAACCCCACGCTTTGGCTTTTGGCTAACATCATCTCGCCGGATCTGCCGCGCGGCGAACATCATCTGGAAGCGGCTGAGTATGTTCATCATAGGGCCTGGCAGCGCGGCGAAGTATATGGGTGCTGATATCACAATATTGTCGTAAGTATACATACCCTTATACACTATGTCCATATCATCTGTAATAGCGCAACCGAATGTTTTATGGCAGCCCTTGCAATCAATGCATGGCGATATGTTTGCGCTAAACGATGCCAGCGTAGTAACTTCACCATACATGTGTTGCTTGAATAGATTTTCAAGAAAGGCGGTTTGCCCACCCGGGTTGGGTGCGCCGGATATAATCAGGGTTTTCACGTTACACAACGTCCTCCTTTGTACACAAGTACCATTCTAGCATTTTTTTATGGAATGCGCAAGCGAAAACGCACGGCAGCGGCAAACTTCGAAAGCTAAGCCCAAGGCTTATAAAATTCAAATCATTCCATCAAAATGATTATGCTGTCAAGTGTTTATTTTTTTATTGACTTCAAATGTGGGATGCTGTAAATTATAGGCTGTGGGGGATGGGTTCTTAGATTATGCCACCATCTACGCCTAGTATTTGGCCCGTGATATAGGAGGCTTGTGTGCTTGCTAAGAAGGCAGCGGCGGCGGCTACTTCCTGTGCTGTGCCAAAGCGCGATAGTGGGATGGTATCCGTTAGGTTTGCGGCTTCTTGGGGGCGCAGAAATGCATTCATATCTGTTTGTATAACGCCGCAGGATAGTGCGTTCACGCGGATTCCGCTAGGCCCCAGCTCTTTGGCCAGTGCCTTTGTGAAGGTGTTTAGGCCGCCTTTCGCGCTGGAATACACCGCCTCACAGGATGCGCCTACGTTGCCCCATATAGATGATATATTGATTATACAGCCTTGCTGGCTGCGGATCATGCCGGGTACGCAAAGGTGGGCGCAGTATATGGCGGATAGCAAATTTGTGTTTAGTACGGCCGCTATAGTTGCCGATGACATAGCTTGGAAGAGGCCTACATGGGAGATTCCAGCGTTGTTTACCAGCACATCTATATCTCCGAAGTGGCATTGCGCGGCGTTTATCAGCTTTTCACATTCCTTATAGGCCGATACATCCGCTTGTATGGCTATTGCTTGAGTACCTAAGCTTTGTATAGCTTCAAGTGTTTCGTGCAGCTCGCGGCTGCTTTTAGTGCAGTTTAGTGTTATGTTGTAGCCATCTTGCGCGAACCTTAATGCCACAGCGCGCCCAATGCCGCGCGAAGAACCTGTTATTACTGCTGTTTTCATATACACCTCGGAAGTTAAATGGTTATATTGGCGAAGGCAGAAGAAATTCCGGATCACGCCCTAGCTATAACTAAGCCTACAAACATGCCCTAGTGTATACCAATGTAATAGAGTTTGCAATAGCCTAATGAGGTGGCTTAGGAGGTGCTAGATTGCTATGTTGTTTACAATATTTAAGGATGCTTGGTTTGTATTTTTCAGGTCTTTTAGGTTTGTGCTGATTATTTCTCTGTTTGTTAATATACCGCGCAACGCTATTATAATGTTTATACCGCAGGCATGGTTGCCACAGATCAATCTGCTGGATATGCATTTGAATTTCACAGAGGCGTTTGCGTCAATGGTTCCGCTAACATTGGTGATGTATGTGGTGGCTATACTGTTCGAGCCGCTGGCAATTGCGGGCCTTGTGTACGTGGCGCGCAAGACTATGGCGGATGAAGATGTAGAGGTAGCGGGCATACTAGACAACACGTTGCAAAGATGGCCGGCTATAGCGTTTACGGCGTGTATGTTCTATGTGGCGCTTGTTGTTGGGTCTATGCTGTTTGTGTTGCCGGGTTTGTATGTTATGGTGGTCTTTACGTTTTATACTATGGTTGTTGTGGAGCGCGGCATGTGGGGGGTGGCGGCGCTTATAGAGAGTGCCAGAATTGTGAAAGGGCACTTTCTGAAGACGGCATTTGTGATACTGTTGATAGAGATACTTAGAGCGTTTTTCGGGAATATTATTGGCTTTATAGTGTTTTCTGATAGTGATGTTGTTAACCGTTTGGCTAATACGTTTATGTTCGCGCTTCGCGACACGTATGTTGCATATTTCAGCATTGTGCTGATTATGTACTATTTTATGCTGGTAAAGCCAAAGGAGAATGCCCATGTTCCTGAGTAATCCTAGGAAGCATCTGGAGAAAAAATCCCAGAGGCTATTCGGTGTATCTCGGGAGGTTGTAAAATATCATATGAAAAATAGCCCATACTGATATGAAGTAACTAGGTTTGTGAAACAGGGCTCGCTATATGCCCAAATAGAAAGGGTGGATGGTATGAAGAACGAGGATAAAATTCTATCAATACTCGAGAAACAGAGCGCGATGCTTGAAAAACATGACAAAATGCTTGAGCAAATTCAAGCTGATGTTACCGTTTTAAAGGAGGATGTTACCGTTTTAAAGGAAGATGTTACCGTTTTAAAGGGCGATGTCACTGGTTTAAAGCAAGGCCAAGCCAAACTTGAGAAGGAAATGAAGGAAGCTAAGAGTGAAGTTCAAGAAATAAAGAGCGAAGTTCAAGAAATAAAGAGCGAAGTTCAAGAAATAAAGAGTGAAGTTCAAGAAATAAAGAGCGAAGTTCAAGAAATAAAGAGCGAAGTTCAAGAAATAAAGAGTGAAGTTCAAGAAATAAAGAGCGAAGTTCAAGAAAT
>Ga0131853_10015043_pt1 | contig 14163 bp, 18 predicted proteins | sample TergutLab28metaG_FD_92764 | JGI IMG/M metagenome (GOLD analysis project Ga0131853, IMG submission 92764) | Labiotermes labralis P1 segment gut microbial communities from Petit-Saut dam, French Guiana - Lab288 P1 (version 2) (version 2) | ecosystem: Host-associated > Arthropoda: Insects >... | reverse complement strand
GTCTCCAAAACGGTTAAGGGCGGACGCATCTTCAAGTTCGCGGCCCTGGTGGTTGTGGGCGATGGCGCCGGCACAGTGGGCTTTGGGCTTGGAAAGGCCTCCGAAGTCCCGGAGGCTATACGCAAGGGGATTGAGGACGCGAAGAAAAATCTGCGCCAGGTTTCCCTGCGCGGAACTACCATACCCCATGAGGTTATTGGCGCGTTCGGCGCTGCCCGGGTGCTGCTAAAGCCGGCCCCGCAAGGTACCGGCGTTATTGCCGGCGGCCCTGTGCGCGCGGTTATGGAAGTAGCCGGCATTCGGGATATACGCACCAAATGCCTGCGCTCTAACAACCCTTGCAATGTGGTGACCGCCACGGTCAAAGGGCTTGAGAGCCTGCGCAGTTTGCAGCAGGTTGCCGCCATGCGCGGCAAGCATGTAGACGAGATTATCGGCAAGGAGGCGCCGGAAGCCAATGCTTAAAATCACGCTAAAGCGCAGCCTTATCGGCTCAAAGAAAGACCAGATAGCTACCGCTCATTCCCTGGGCCTCAAGCGCCCGGGCCAGGTGAGCGTACAGCCCGTTAACGCGGCCACCAAAGGCAAGATATTTAAGATATCCCACCTTATCGAGGTTGCCGAAGTTTAAAAGGGGAGGTGTAAAGTACCATGAAACTGCATGAACTTGCCCCGGCGCCAGGCTCTGTCAAAAAAGCTTTCCGCAAGGGCAGAGGCCCAGCCTCGGGGAACGGCAAAACAGCCGGCCGCGGCCACAAAGGGCAAAACTCCCGCTCCGGCGGTGGGGTGCGACCAGGGTTTGAGGGCGGCCAAATGCCGCTGCAGCGCCGCTTGCCCAAGCGCGGCTTTAACAACTATAACTTTGCCACCCACTATGTCACCGTAAACCTTGATGACCTTGAGCGTTTTGAGGACGGCGCTACAGTAGATGCCGCAAGCCTCAAAGAGATAGGGCTCATTAAAAAGACGCTGGATGGTGTAAAAGTGCTAGGCAGGGGCGAGATAACCAAGAAGCTAACTGTAAAGGTGAGCGCCTTTTCTCAAACAGCCAAGCAAAAGATAGAGGCTAGCGGCGGAAAGGCCGAGGTGATTTAAGTGTTTGAGACGCTTAGAAACGCATGGAAGCTAGCCGACCTGCGCAAAAAGATGCTGTACACAGTGATGATTATCCTCGTGTTCCGCGTTGGCGCGGCCATACCTGTGCCCTTCATGGTGCCGGAAGTGCTCGGCGGCGCGGATATTGTACAGGGTGGGCTTCTTAGCTACTTCAACATGCTGACAGGCGGCGCGTTTGCGTCGGCCACATTGTTTGCTCTGGGTATTTCACCCTACATCACCGCGTCTATCATCATGCAGCTGTTACGAGTTGCAATCCCTGCCCTTGAGCGCCTCTCCAAAGAAGGCGAGGCTGGGCAGAAGAAGATAGCCAGGATAACACGTTACTCCACTTTTGGTCTGTCTCTTGTCATGTCCACGGCCTACTATATCATGAACCGCAATCTGCGCGACCCAGAGACCGGCATGAGCGCTGTGAGGTATATCGAGGGCTTTGCCGGTATATTCTCCATGTTTGTCATCATCCTCAGCTTTACAGCCGGTGCGATGATGATCGTCTGGCTGGGCGAGGCTATCGACAAGCGGGGGGTCGGCAACGGTATTTCTATCATACTGTTCGCCGGTATTATCTCAGGTGGGCCACGCGTTGTTATGATGCTGCGTACGATGTGGGTTGCAGCGGGCACAGAAGGCGGAGCCTTTACGAGATATTACGCCCTTGTACCGGGAATCGTAATTATCTTCTTTGGCCTTATAACCGCCATTGTGTTGATGAATAACTCCGAGCGCAGAATACCCATCCAATACTCCAAGCGGGTTGTGGGCCGCAAGATGTACGGCGGCCAGTCTAGCTATATTCCGGTAAAGGTTATGATGAGCGGCGTTATGCCTATCATTTTTGCCGGTGCGCTGCTCAGCATACCGGGCATGATAAGCGCCTTTGCCAACCCAGCTGATGGTTGGTTCAGCACATTTCTCGGCTGGTTTGACTACGACCACGCGGTTTACGCTATTTTGTACCTTGTGCTGATTATCGCGTTTAACTATTTCTATGTCAGCATTCAGTACAACCCTATCCAAATGGCCAACGACCTCAGAAAAAATAATGGCGCTATCCCCGGTATACGCCCGGGCAAGCCCACCTCCGATTTTATCGCGAAAGTTATCGCAAAAATCACTTTGGTAGGCGCGCTGTTCCTTGCTTTGGTCGCGGTGTTACCAATTATCTTCGGTGCTATTATGACGCTGCCTATAGCACTGGGAGGCACTTCAATCATAATCGTGGTCAGCGTAGCGCTCGACACTGTACGCAGCCTTGAAAGCCAGATGATGATGCGTCACTACAAGGGCTTCTTGGAATAGGTGGTGCAAACAATTGAGGATTATCCTTTTGGGAGCGCCGGGCGCGGGCAAAGGAACCCAGGCCCAGTTTATCAGCGAGAAGACCGGGGCTATCCCGGTTAGTACAGGCAAGATAATCCGCTCAGCGGTAAAAAACGGCACGCCTGCTGGTACTATAGCTAAAAGATATATAGACGTTGGCAGGCTTGTGCCGGACGAGATAGTCATCGAGATGCTTAAAGAGCGCCTAAAAGAAGACGACTGCAAAGATGGTTATATTCTTGATGGCTTTCCCCGCAACATTAGTCAGGCACTTGCCCTTGATAAAATGGGGATAGACATTGACATTGTAATCGACATACTCGTCTTTGACAGCGATGTTGTAGAGCGACTTTGTGGGCGTAGGGTCTGCGATAACTGCGGCGCTACTTACCATGTCGACGCTAAACCCTCAGCCAAAGGCGAGCTGTGCGAGCTTTGCGGAGGAATTCTTATCACCCGTGAGGACGACAAACCCGAAATCGTGCTCGAGCGGTTAAGGGTCTACCACGCAGAGACCGAGCCGCTGCTGAGGCATTACAACGCACAAATTAAGTTGAGGACGATGAGAAGTTTCCCGACAGTGGAGGACACCGCTAAAGGAGTGCTGGCGATACTAGGGGAATCGGCTGTATGATTGTCCTAAAGACCAAATCAGAACTCTCGCTGATGCGCATAGCCGGAAGGATTTCGGCCCAAGCTCTAGAGATAGCTGGCCAGATGGTTCGCCCCGGTATAACCACCGCACAGATCGACCGGGAAATAAACAAGTTCATTATCTCCCAAGGCGCGACCCCCTCTTTCTTGGGATACTGCGGGTTCCCTGCTAGTGCGTGTATTTCCCTCAACGACACGGTTATCCACGGCATACCCGGTGGGCGGCTTATCAAAGAAGGTGACATTGTCAGCATAGATGTGGGCGCTTTCTACAAGGGTTACCATGGCGACAACGCAGCCACCTTCCCGGCAGGCAAGATATCTCCGGCGGCCCAGGCACTCATGGATGCCACCCGCCAAAGCCTGTACAAAGGTATAGACGCTGCGCGCATAGGCAACCGAGTGGGCGATATCTCCAGCGCTGTTCAGGTGCACGTTGAAAGACTGGGTTACTCTGCGGTGCGTAAGTACGTAGGCCATGGGGTGGGTAAAGAGATGCACGAGTCCCCCGAGGTGCCCAACTTCGGCAGAAAGGGTAGCGGCCCCCGCCTCGCCGCCGGCATGACCCTGGCTATTGAACCAATGATAAACCAGGGCGGTCACGAGGTAAAGGTCTTGCCTGACGGCTGGACAGTACTCACCGCAGACGGAAAGCTTTCCGCCCACTTTGAGCAGACTGTGCTGATAACAGAGGGTGGCCCCATCATCCTGACCGAGCTGTAAAGGTGGATGACCATGTTGGAGATAGGAAGCGTGGTCTGGGCTAGCGCCGGGCGCGACAAACACAAGTTTTATGCGGTTGTGCGCCTTGAGCAGGGTGAGGTATTCATCGCAGACGGCAAGAGGCGAAAACTCGCAACTCCCAAGCGCAAGAATATTGCGCACCTGCGGCCGACAAAAACAGTGCTTGAGGCCTCGTCCCTCACGACCGATAAACAACTGCGCCAGGCGCTTTGCCCTTTTAACGAAGAGCCTGGCACACAGAAAGAACAAAAAGGAGGTACCAAGCTTGTCTAAAGCAGACGTCATCGAAGTTGAAGGCATAGTTAGGGAGGCGCTTCCCAACGCGACTTTTAAGGTTGAAATTGGAACCGCGCAAGGCACTAAACACGAGATACTGGCGCATATTTCGGGCAAGCTTCGTATGCACTTTATCCGGATATTGCCCGGGGACAAAGTAACGGTAGAAATGTCACCCTACGACCTGACCAAAGGGCGCATAACCTGGCGCTCCAAATAAGCAGACCCTAAACCGCGCGTTAGCGCGGCAGAGCAGAGATGGAGGTAAACGTCATGAAAGTAAGGCCTTCGGTCAAACCAATTTGCGAAAAATGTAAGATCATCAAGCGCAAAGGCAGAATCATGGTTATTTGCGAAAGCCCCAAACACAAGCAGAGACAGGGATAACAGGAGGTGATTAACAAGTGGCACGTATAGCTGGCGTTGACTTGCCCAGAGAAAAGCGGGTAGAAATTGGCCTTACCTATATCTTTGGTATCGGGCACAAGACCGCAAAGGATATTATTGGCAGAACCGGCATTAACCCCGATACCCGGGTGCGCGACCTCGCCGAGGAAGATGTCTCTAAACTGCGCGCGGATATCGACGCTAATGTAATGGTGGAGGGTGACCTGCGCAGGGAGACCGCGCTTAACATTAAGCGGCTGGTAGAGATAGGCTGTTACCGTGGGGTGCGTCATCGCAAGGGTTTGCCAGTACGTGGGCAGCGCTCTAAGACCAATGCACGTACACGCAAAGGCCCCAAAAAGACCATAGCCAACAAGAAAAAATAACAGTAAGGGAGGGAACCGCTAAGTATGCCGAAAGCGCCTAAAAGAACGATACGCCGCCGCCGCGAAAGGAAAAATATAGAGCGGGGTGCGGTACACATTCAGTCGACCTTCAATAACACCATTGTGACCATTACCGACATTAAAGGCAACGCGCTGAGTTGGGCTTCTGCCGGTGGGCTGGGTTTTCGCGGCTCGCGCAAATCCACTCCCTTTGCCGCCCAGACCGCAGCCGAAACTGCCGCTAAAGCTGCCATGGAACACGGGCTTAAAATAGTGGAAGTGTTCGTAAAGGGTCCGGGTTCGGGCCGGGAAGCGGCTATTCGCGCACTGCAAGGGGCAGGGCTTGAGGTCAACATGATAAAAGACGTCACCCCAATCCCCCACAACGGATGTCGCCCACCCAAAAGACGGCGTGTATAACCAGGAGGTGTTTATAGTAAATGGCAGTTAACAGAGACCCTGTCCTGAAAAAGTGCAGGAACTTAGGGATAAGCCCCGGAGTGCTGGGCTACGCCAAGGAAACCCGCCGGGACCCCAAGCGCAACGCTAGGCGCTCAAAGTCGAGCGAGTATGCACTGCAGATGAAAGAAAAGCAGAAAGCCAAGTTTATCTATGGTGTGCTGGAACGTCAGTTCCGCCTAACATTCCAAAAAGCCGAGAAGATGCAGGGCCAGGCCGGTGAAAATCTGCTTAGCCTACTTGAGCGCAGGCTGGATAACGTAGCGTTTGTAATGGGCCTTGGCGAGACACGCAGGCAAGCCAGGCAGATTGTTGGGCATGGGCATCTGCTGGTCAACGGCAAGCGGGTCAACATTCCATCCTACCGTGTAAAGCCGGGCGACATCGTCTCAGTAAGGCAGAAGAGCCGCCAAAGCGAGATGTTCAAAGCCCTGGCAGAAAAGCCGGTTGCCTTCCCCGATTGGATCTCGGGCAACACCGCAAACTTCGAGGGCACCATAACACGTCTGCCCATCAGGGAAGATATCGACATACCTGTGAACGAAACTTTGATAGTAGAGCTTTACAGCAAATAGTATTCACAATCAGCGTTTGGGGAGAACACTCAAGTGCCGGCTTAATCACCCGGCTTTCACAAGGAGGGTTTCTGTTTGGTTAAAATCATCGAACCAAAAATCGAAACTGCGGAGCTTCGCAGCGACGGCACTTATGGTCGTTTTGTAGGCGAACCGTTGGATAGAGGGTTTGGTACGACCTTGGGGAACAGTCTTAGACGTGTTCTGCTCTCATCTCTGCCCGGTGTGGCAGTTATTTCCGTTAAGCTTGACGGTATTCAACACGAGTTTTCGACTATACCCGGAGTCAAGGAAGACGTGACTGAGATTATCCTCAACATCAAGGGTCTCACAGCCAAGCTGTACACCGACGAGCCAAAGACCGTGCGTATAAACGCTACGGGTGAGTGCGAGGTGACGGCCGGCTCTATAGAAGCAGATTCTGACGTTGAGATTCTCGACCCCAGCATGCACATTGCTACCCTGGGCGCGGGCGCCAAGCTCTCGATGGAGATAACTCTAAAGAAGGGGCAGGGCTATGTAAGCGCCGAGCGCAACAAGCAAACAGAGCTCGAGAAGGCCCCAATCGGAACTATACCGGTGGACAGCATTTACACACCGGTGCTCAAAGTCAATTACCTGGTGGAAAACACCCGCGTAGAACAGATAACCGACTACGACAAACTAACCCTGGAAGTTTGGACTGACGGAACCATATCCGCGAAGGAAGCCGTCAGCCTAGCTGCCAAGATCCTCAATAGACAGCTCAACCAGTTCGTCGATCTTTCAGACGAAATGAGTTCTGCCGAGATTCTGGAGAAAAAAGAAGAATCTGGCAAAGAGAAAACGCTTGAGATGACCATTGAGGAGCTTGACTTATCTGTCCGGGCATTTAATTGCCTAAAGCGGGCGGGTGTCAATACCGTGCAAGACCTTGTTAACAAGTCCCCCGACGAGATGATGAAGGTGCGCAACTTGGGTAAGAAGTCACTTGAGGAAGTAATGGCTAAGCTTGCCTCGCTCAACTTCGCTCTCAGTGTAGAGGACGAGTAGCAAAATGTAGAAGAACCTTAGGGTTCTAGAGGATAGGAGTGAGTGGTTATGCCAGGTTCGCGAAAGCTGGGCCGGCCCAGCGACCACAGAAAGGCCATGCTGCGAGCAATGGTTACCTTTCTGCTGGAGAAAGGCAAGATAGAAACTACTGTTACCCGCGCCAAAGAAGTGCGCTCGGTGACAGAGAAGATGATTACCATGGCAAAAAGCGATTCTTTGCACTCCAAGCGTCAGGCCCACAGTTTTGTGACCAAAAAGGATGTTGTAAAGAAGCTGTTTGAAGAAGTGGCTCCTAAGTACAGTGAGCGCTCGGGTGGTTACACACGTATAATCCGCCTCGGCCCCCGCCGCGGAGACGCAGCCGAAATGGCGATTATAGAACTGGTTTAACAAAGACTAAGCAGTAAAAGAACCGATAACCTCGCATGGTTATCGGTTCTTTTTGTTTTCTAATTTAGCTTGCCGTCAACCGCATTCCCACAGCTAGGTCGGAGTTGTTGGCATCCCGCACCACTACGTCTCCGGCGGCAAGGCCATCGTATATCACGAAGCCATCTCGCAGCTCGACCCCTCGGGTGACACGGCGCTGGGCGGCGCGCCCCTCTATATCCAATACCCAGACATAGTGCTCATCACCCATGCGGAAAACCGCGGTCTTTGGCACTACCAGACTGTCCGGCAGGCTGAGCACGGTAAAACGCACGTCCATAGCGTAGCCGATGATAAGCTCGCCCCCGGACGGTTCTATCAAAGCGCGAACCCTGCGCTCCTCCACCCCCAAGGCCGAAAGGCGCACCTGAGCCATCTCGCCCAGGTAAACCACCCTGCCGCTCATGTTTTGGGAACCGAAGCGACGGTCGAAAATCAGCTCTACCTCGTCCCCAACCGATACACTCTCGATCTCCCGGGTGGGGATGTAGACCTCAATGGCCTCATCAAAACCTATCACCGCGATCATTTGCCCGGGGGAGGCCAAGTTTGCGCCAGAGACAGGCAGGCTAGTTATCCGCCCGCTTAGCGGTGAGGTTATCTCGGCCCGGCCCATTTGTGCTTCCATTTGGGCAATGCTCGCGTTTGTGCTCGCAATCATGCTCTGGAAGTATGTTATCATACCGCTGGTAGGGTTGGTTGCGAGGCGCTCGTCAATAGCCTCTATCTGCGCTAGCAGGCTTTGGCGCTGACCCTCCAGCCCGGCGTCGTTTGCGCGCAAAGCCTCGAGCTGGGCACGGCTGGCGGCCGCGGTGGCCTGAGCTTGAGAGATTACCTGGAGAGCCTGGTAATACTGAGAGGATTCCCGCCCCCACTCGTCGCGGATAGCGTTCGCGGTCTGTCGCGCCCGGTGGACGCTGTCTTGGTTCTGGCTGACAACCGCTTGCATGTGCAGCAACTGCATCTCTAAAGTGGATTCATCACCCGCCTGGGCCTCCAGTGCTGAGAGCTGGCCCTCAAGGCTGCCGCGCTGCCCGCGCAGCACCGCCAGTTCGGCTTGCTCCTGTTGGTTGAGTCCTTGAATCTGCCCGTTGATTCCCGCGATATTGCTGCGCAGCTGGTCAACCTGCAGTAAGTAGTCGGAGGCGTTTATTATCGCGATGACATCGCCCTCGGTCACCTGTTGTCCCTCTTCTACCAGCACCTCAAGCACTTCTCCGCTCACCATCGGGAAAACTGTATGCTGATGGCGATAGCTAAAAACACCCTCCTCGGTAAAAGCGAGCTGGGCTGTCTGTGGCGCCACCTCTACCAGCTCGACCTCCAACGGAGCCGTGAGCTGAAGAAATACGCCTGCCCCAATCGCCAGGCAGAGCACCACTGTGACAATAATCTTAACCTTCTTCTTCATGGAGTGATCCTCCTTGTGTGTGATGTGGGCATTAAAGACTTTGGTACGCTGTCCTCAAGCCTCTGTAAAAAGAAAATTGGCAGGCCGTTTAATCTCGCTCCTTGAGCACCTCTACCATCTCGAAGGCGGCGATTCTTCGTCTTGCGCCCAGGTTGGAGACCAGCACGGCCGCGGCGCAGAGCACACCGGCTTGAATGTACGCGCTTATGGGTGTGTCCAGTGGGATGGAGAACATGTCACTGCCCATCATGTCGTTGAGGCCGACTTTCATCAAATAGACCAAGGGGATGCCGCCGAGCACTCCCAGGGCGGTGAGCACCCAGTACTCAAAGCCCATGATTTCGGACACTTCTTTGGGTTGCATGCCCAGCACGCGCAGGGTTGCGTACTCCCGCTTGCGCTCGGAGAGCGAGATAGACGACGACGCGGTTATAATAGCCCAGGCTATGCCTATCCCCGCGATTTGCATAAGGTAGAACATCACCCCGTAGCTCTCGAGCATGTCGTTTAGCACTTGCTGGGCGCGGGCCTGGTCTGTCATGGATGCAATGCTCTCGTTGTAGCGCAGCTGGTCTATAATAGCCAAGGAGTCCTCGGTGCGAACGATTGCGCTGGTGGCAGTGGGGGGTATGTTCAGCAGCTCCCAGAGGCTGGCAAGCTCAATATACGCGGCGCCGCCAACGTTTTCGGTAACGACATCCATTACGGGAACCCAGATATCTTCCTGCCCGGCGGTGGGCGCACTCATCAGCAGCATACTGCCCCGCTGTGCGCGCAGGGTGTCGGCTACCGAGCTGCTCAGTATCACCCCGCCCTGTGAAGGCGACAAGTGTACACCCAGCTCGCTGTCATAGATTCTGTAAAGGTAGCTGCCTTCACGCATGGCGACAAGCATGACCCCGGTGCTCAGGTGGCCGTGGGAGAACTGGGCGGGAAGCTCGAGTATGGCCTCGGCTTCATCCACACCGGCAAGGCGGTGGGCGGATTCTATTAGTGGGGTATAGGCCACCGGGGCGGCCATGGTGATGCGCAAGTCAAACAGCTCGGATTTTTGGAATCGGTCGAGCATCAGGGCGTCAAACATGACGTTGTAAGAGGCCATGAAGGCCATTATAGCGAAGGAAAAAGAGATACCAAGGGCCACAAACGCACTGCGAAACTTGTTGCGCGATATGCTGCGCAGCGCCATATAACCGTAGGACGAGAGCAGGTGCCGCAGCCCGGGTACAGTTCCCACCGGATCACCTTTGACCGCTGGTGGAGCAGGGGGTCTCATGGCGTCGCTGGGGCTGAGTTTGAGCATAGCGCTCACTCCGGCGGCCGCACCAAGTGCCCCCGATCCCAGTGCTATCGCTGTCGCAATCAGCATATACCTGGGGGAGACATCGGCCCGCAAGCTGGGCAGAGAGAAAAACTCGGCGAAGAGGTCGGTGTAAAACCCCGAGACCGCCAGCCCGCTCACGATTCCAAAAACCGCACCCAGCGCCCCGGTAATCAGCCCGTAACAGAGGTAATGGGCCAGTAGCGCCCGGTCTGTAAAGCCGAAGGCCTTTAGTATTCCGATCTGCCCGCGCTCCTGTTCTATCACCCGCTTGAGCATTATGTAGAGGATAATGACTGCCATCATGATAAACAGCATGGGCACGCTGGTGGCCATCCCGCCAATTGAGCCAAGCTCCATCTCGAGCATGGCGTGGCTTAGCTGGTCGTCGCGGGGGATTAGGTAGATTAGCTCGTAGCCGCCCAGCGCGTCCTCTAGCTGGAACTCGACCTCGCTCCACTCGACGCCTTCGCTCAGCCGGAAGGAGAGAGCATTGACCTCGCCACCCCGCCCGGTAAGTGCTGCAAGCTGCTGTAGAGGTACGAAGCCGACGCCAAAGGACTCGGGGTCGGGCAACAGCTCGGTCACATCGCGGATAAGGTAAACATACTCGGGGCTGAGCGCCATCCCAGAAAGCGAGGGGCTTACTCGCCTGCCGCTCACAATCAAGTTTATCTGGTCGCCCAAGGCAAAGCCGTGGGTGGCGGCAAAGCTGGTGTTAACAGCGATTTGCTCGGGGCCGGGCGCTGTGCCTGCTTCGAGGTAAATGTCGTTTAGCCGGTATTCGTCGCCCGGGTCATAAGAGATCAGTCGCAGGGTGATTATGTTGCCCGCTCCCGGGATATCAACCCGTGCGTCCACCCGTAAAACCCCGCTGACCTGTTCTATTCCGGGTATGGACTCCAGCGCTGACAGGCTGCCCTGGGGCATACTCACTACCGAGGCGAAGCCATCCCCGAACCGCTGTTCCTCGTACATGGTGTCCATCGCGGTAACAAGGTTGAGGTAGAGGATGTTGAACGACACATACATCATTATGCCGATGCTCATCAGAGCCACACAGGATATGTAGGACTTTTTTTGCCGCCATACGGTGCGGGCGGCTTTTTTAAGCAGCAGCATTTACCAGCGCACCTCCTCTGGCGGGAGGGGAGAGGCGTTTTCGATTTCTTCTTCAATGAGGCCGTCGCGTACTTTGAGCACCCGGTCGGCCATGTCGGCAATCCCGGAATTATGAGTGATTACGGCAACAGTCTTACCGTAACGTATGTTGAAGTCCCGCAGCACCCGCAAAATTGATACGCCGGTGGAGAAGTCCAGGGCGCCGGTAGGCTCGTCGCAGAGCAGCAAATCCGGGTTTTTGGCGATGGCCCGGGCAATGGCCACCCGCTGCTGTTCGCCGCCGCTCAGTTGGGAGGGGAAGTGCCCGCCCCGCTCGCCCAGGCCAACTTGCTCAAGCAGCTCGGACGGTGGTATAGGGCTGCCGCCCAACTCCCCGGCTAGCGCGATATTCTCTCTCGCGGTTAGGTTTTGAATTAGATTGTAAAACTGGAATACAAAGCCCACGGCACTGCGGCGGTAGAGAGTGAGCTGCTTCGGCTTGTAGCCGGAGATATCGTCCCCGCGGTAAAGCACCGAGCCTGCGGTAGGGCTATCTATCCCGCCGCAAATGTTGAGGATCGTGCTCTTGCCCGACCCGCTGGGTCCCAAGATAACCACAAACTCCCCGGCATATATCGAAAAGTCAACACCGCGCAGTGCGTGTACAGTAACTTGCCCCATGTGGTACTCTTTGGTCAGCCCGCGTATTTCCAGTATTTTTTCGGCCATGTGGTCACCTCCTCGCCCTAAGCTTACATTGTTACGCCGCGCCACTAGCAATAGATAACGCTAGGGGATTTTTTAAACATCACCGGTGTAGATACCATTAGCCAGAATAAAATCTAAGTCGTCCATCATAGCGTCGATAGTCTCCTCAGCAAATACCGAGGTTTCGACAGAGTTAAACATGTAGAGCTGGTACTGGGTTATTCCCAAGAGCATGTAGTTGAGCAGCCGGGAGTTTACCCGCCCGTCGATTTTTCCCTGCTCGATCTCGTGCTGTATAACGGGTAGGAATATCATGTTTTGTGCGCTTTCTACATGTTGCATCAGCTTTTCGTAGACCGGTTCTCTGGGGGACATGCGCAGCAGGTCAAGGGAAATGCCGAACAGCTCCGGCTGTGCGCGAAAAGCCTGTAGCTGGGCTTTGGCAACATGCCGCAAAAATTGGCTAAGGCTCATCTCGGCAAGGCGGCTGCGCTCCTGCTCGTAAGTGGCCTGCTTAACCGCACCGATCTCTGTAATTACAATATGTATAAATAAATCGTCTTTATCCTCAAAGTATTGATAAAAGCTGCCTTTAGCTATGCTGGCGGCCGCAACTATCCGGCTGATGCTGGCCTGCTTGTAGCCGTGGCTGGCGAATTCGGAGACAGCGCATCGGGTAACGCGCTCCCGCTTGTGGGCAGGCAGGTTGAAAAATGTTTGTTTGGGCAAATGCGCCACCTCACTTCCTCCATATGACTTGTCGGTCATATGACTGTTAAGTCACATTATATCGGAGAGTGAGGATTTTGTCAACTCTCTGCACAGCGAAAGTTTCCCTACACAAATACCGGGGTTTGTGATATGATATAGCTTGTTACATATGCGCTTTATAAGCATCAGGGGGCGACGGTGTAGATGACCGCGACTATATTTTTTCAGGTAATTATGCTGCTTTTGCTTGTGCTTGTGGGCTTTGTGCTCAGCAAGAGCGGCAAGCTGCCCGACGAGCGAACCCTTGGCGGCTTTTTGCTAAACGCGGCGCTGCCGGCTATGATACTAAATTCCATGCAGGTGCCGCTCTCGACCGAGCTCATTGTCAACATGGGGCTTACCATGGTAGGGCTGGCCGTGTCGCTTGCTTGCGGGGTGGCTGTGGGTTTTCTTGCGGGAGTGCTTGCCCGCCGCCGGGTGGAGGTCTGCGCGACCTGGGCGGCTATAGTTGCTTTTCCCAATATAATCTTTATGGGTTGGCCGTTTAAATATGCCGCTTTTGGCGAGGCTGCGCTCCCTTTGATACCGGGGGCCGCGCTTATGTTTAGCCTGGGCAGCTTCACACTTGCCACCTGGCTGCTCTCGCTGGGTGGCAAAAACCGCAAGCGCATCAGTGTAAAGAAGATTGCTTTACAGCCCGCGAACATTGCCTGTGTTGTCGGTGTAGCCGTGCTGTTTATGCCATTTAACCTTCCAGGGCCTGCCTTGGGTGCTATAGAACTGCTGGCCATGACCACCACCCCCGTGGCTATGGTGATTGTGGGCGCGCAGCTCTCTAAGTGCAGCCTGCGCGACGCCTTTTTGGACGGAAGGGTCTACCTGGTCGCGTTTGCGCGGCTGGTTCCGGCGGGGGTGGCGACCAACTTCTTGCTGAGCCTGTTTATCAATGACGCGATGATTGTCGGCTTTTTGACCATTGGGGCGCTTATGCCCGCGGCTACGACTATACCGGTAATAGCCGCCGAGCAGGGGGGCGACGCGACCTTCTGCTCAAAGGTCACGTTCGTGTCGACGGTGCTTTGTATTATTTCGATACCTATACTTATTCCGCTCTTAATATAGCGGTACAGCAAACATCGGAATGCTGATGCAACAAAACTAAAAATTAAGGAGGCAACAGAATGAGCATGTTAAACCAAACATTAGAGAACCTTTTGGAAGAAGTAGTTAACGGCGCGGATGCGCAAAGTGGTTACGTTGATGTTATTTTATATTCTGACGACCCGGATGAGGAGCATTTTCGCCGATTTGTTACTTTGGGCTACATGCGCCAGGTTCGTGACTGGAGCCTTCATATATTTGGGTGGTAAGCGTTGGCTTTATAGGTCAAGGGCATTAAGGTCAAGTTCAAGGTCCCAATCTTGATTCTGCCTGCGGGCAGGGAATAAGGTGCCGCTCATGCCGCGGGGGCACTTACTTTTCTTGCTCCGCCAAGAAAAGTAAGCAAAAGAAGGCGGCTGGGGGGAGGAC
>Ga0131853_10015042_pt1 | contig 14163 bp, 7 predicted proteins | sample TergutLab28metaG_FD_92764 | JGI IMG/M metagenome (GOLD analysis project Ga0131853, IMG submission 92764) | Labiotermes labralis P1 segment gut microbial communities from Petit-Saut dam, French Guiana - Lab288 P1 (version 2) (version 2) | ecosystem: Host-associated > Arthropoda: Insects >... | reverse complement strand
ATATATATATTAAAACGGTGTATGTGGTCAACAAAAATGTACAAGTTAAAACGAAACGAACTGCCTCGTGGCCAGTGTGTGCTATAAACCCCACAAAATGGAAAAACTTTGCTTAAGCTCACCGGGGCATTCTTCTGTCCCAGTCTCCCCTTCGACCACAACCCAATCCCCGTGGCTCAAGCCTTCCTATCTATAATGCTGCGAATCGTATGACGGGCACAAGCCACTGTCAAGTGCATTGAACCACAGTAGGTCTAGGTCAGACACGATCACGCGTAACCCTTCACATCATGTGGGTAAAATAAAGGCAATATTTACTTACTTACTCCATGGAGCAGAGTCCTTCTTGAAAAGATAAACTGTTTTTAGCTAGACAAGAAATTACCCGAATTTTATGGAAACCGAAGGTTCATTACCGCATTCACATTTGCCCGCTACCTGGCCCAATCCTGAGTAAAATAAAGTTACAATAAGTGTGACTGTCTCTGGGCACTCCAAAAAGACATATGGGGAACTGGAAGCAGGGCTGCTCTTATTATTGCTCTCAGAATTAATTGGAGGTGGATGGCCAGCCTCACGCCCAGGCCGCTTTACCTCTGGAGAAAGAGTCCCGTTTATCTATTAAACTGGAGAGGCTGGGTGGTCTAATAAAGTCACGGTTATCATGTAATATCTATCAATCAAACCATTAGAGAACATGGCCGAATTTTATGGAAAGTGTAGGGATACTTACACTGCCTATTATTAAAGCTGATTAGTGCCTGTTTAATCTTTGTAATTTAAATTTATTCTAAACAACATTTAAACTTTCAGTACACACCTCACAGAAAACTTACTACGTTTCCACCATTAGGACCAATTTTAAATGCAGTTTAACACAGTAATCGTTATTTTTATGTTCATTAACTAATATTTATTACTACACCAAAAATTATAATATAATTTTATACTAATTATATGAATTGGTTGGTGTAATAATAAATATTAAACTGATTGTTGTTTGCTTTGAGAACCACATCAGACACTTGAATGTGTGTGTGTGTGTGTGTGTGTGTGTGTGTGTGTGTGGGTGTGTGTGTCTAAATATATATGGGTATATGGACTGGATTGGGCTGACCCAGGATAGGGACAGGTGGCGGACGCTTGTGAGTGCGGTAATGAACCGTGAAATGTGGGGTATTTCTTGACTAGCTGCAAACCAGTTATCTTCTCAAGAGGGACTCTGCACCATGCAGTAAGTAAGTAAGTAAGTAAGTAAAGTATGATATAAAAGAAATATTTTTATCACCTATGCTTCACCGGGAGTAGTATCCTGTACCGATAGGGCAGCTGTTCCATTGTTTATTTAAAGTCAGTAATTGTTGCCGTCCTTTTCACAGCAACGCCTAGTTCCCCGCCATATACCCTAACGATCAACATCACACTTAAGAATAACTTCCGGTCGCGACAATAATGCATCCTTCCAATCGGTGCGGAAGTGTGAACTGTCTGGGGGTTTTTGATGCGAGTCTGCAGCCTCGTGAAGTTAACAAACCTGAGGCTTACGACGACGAGTAGCTTTTTGGCGTTTTATTCTAGAAGCACTTGTTCGAATCTTCCTTGAATTACCGATTCCTCTGTTGGGTAATTTCCTGGATATTATAAAGTTAATGCACAATAATGTCAAAATTACATAAGAAATTCAGTCAAAAGCAACCAAATATTAAGTTTAAATCAGCATCTATTTCATTTAAGTCAGCTACATTTTTCAAAAATATAAAAGGGCTGCCCGGAAAGTATCCAGCCATTTTGAATATCAAAAGAACCGGTCGCGTGGCCTTGATATAACTCGGCAGCCAGCCAGAGGAGACTTTACTATGCAACCGTGAACAGTCACTGTCCCGTGGGGCTAGTCAGTCGGCAGTGAGAAGCCGTTGACTGTGCTTGTGTACTGTGTGACAGTCGCATTATAAAATCTCCTCCTTTTCAAAGGCGATTTTAGATTTGGGAAAAGCCAGAAGTTGCAGGGAGTCAAATCTGGTCTGTAGGGGAGCTGACAGACCTGGATGATGTGATGCTTTGCCAGAAAAACCTGCACGAGAGCTGTAGACTGGGCAGACGCATAGTCGTGATGGAGATGATCTGCTCGCTCGGTCATTGTGAATGTGACATTCAAACGGTACACAAGCTCAGTCAACGGCGTCTCACTGCCGACTGACTAGCCCCACGGGAGAGTAACCGTTCGCGGATGAACAGTAAGGTCGTCTCTGACTGGCTGCCAAGTTACATGAAGGTCACGCGAACCAATTCTCTAGATATTCAAAATGGCTCAGTTCTTTCCGGACAGTCCGCATATGTTCATGATCAGGCTGGCCACATGAAATAAAATAATTGCAGTTACTCTGAAAATAATTGTATATCTTGTGGCCAGCCTGATGATGAACACATGTGGCTGCAACATGCAGCTCACTTGAACTAAATATGTGCTGAATTAAACTAAATATATAATTGTGTTTGAATTTCTTGTATAATCTTTTTATTTAAGAACACAACGGGGATGAATTGCCTAGAAGTCACAATGATTTCTTGAAATAAGCTATGCATCGAGGGTTCTTGCAAATAACCTCCTAGGTATTACTCATGTTAGTATTCACATATGGGTTTTAAGTGTGCTGTGTAACTACAACGCTAACTGAAAAGATTACACAGCATAAAGTTTGAATCAGTACGTAGCACTGGTGGAATGATACTGGCAGGGCGAACCTGCGGCACTTGGGAGGGAGGCTTCGTTCTTGTTCCTTTGTCCACAGTAATGAATGGGTAAAACTGTGAAGGCGAATTGTAGCTACCAAAGTATTCTATTTCTCACTACAAAATTTTACGAATTCAAAATCGTGTTCATAGGAACAATAATTTAAAAATATATAAAACACTGACGGGCAGTATCCTGTGCTATGCAAGGGGAAACTGAACGATGTCCCAAAATGTAGAAACGGCCTTTGGGCCCTTCAAAAGGACAATACTTTGAAGAAGGTAGGATCATTACAGGAAAATCCGCTATAATAACTAAATTTATGATTCATTGTAAGAACATTAGTGTGGTAAGACACATTCAGCTCATAAGACTGGAATGTGCTGTGCACACTGGATGGGTCAAGAACACCAAGGAAAATCTTAGAAGAACAAATATAGTGTAGTCGACCAGCAGGCTAGTCTAAAGACTGGTGGACAGACACTGTAATCGGGAGCGTCAGGAAAATGCTAAGAACAGCAGGAGGGATAGATTTTTCTTAGACTAGAAAATCTGCGGAAAAAAATTTGGGATTCTATAACCGGAAATTGGACTGTTATGTCAAAATAGCAGTAACTATAAAGTAGTAGTAGTAGTAGTAGTAATGTTGATTGTGGTGGTGGTGGTGGTAGTGGCGTTGATGATGATGATGGTGGTGATGGTGGTAATGGTGTCAATTTACCCACCATAAATCCACCATGGAATGGCCTGGGACCGGTACTGGATTATATGTGACAGCGATCCTGTATTAATTCGCCGAACTATGGCAGAGGCACTTGTAAATGGCGCTTGTAAATTCTGAGACAGTCTTGGAGGTAAGGAATCGTGTTGTGGCCTTGTTGGTTATGACATCGTGCTAGCAAACAAGAGTCACATCTATCCTTAACAAACACCTTATTCATTTTACATGGGTGGGACTTGTGTGTGAATGTGTAAAATAAGCGAACTGATGACAAGAGACTATCAACAGTTGTGAGACAAAATAATGCCCGTGCTTGAGCTAAGAACTTTCCGTTTGTTTAGTCCGCAGTTCTCTTACGGAGTGCACAGAGCCATGAAAGTCAAATATCTTGTATAATAAATTTGCATCGCTTCATGTCTACTTACCACAAAACAGGCTCATTTTGAGGAAGCGCAATTTTTAATTTTTTTTTGCGAATTCCGACTTGTAATAAATTAAAATATATAAAATGGCTCTTTAGCAATTTTGTATAAAGTACCGTAGCCGACATAATTAACCCTTTAAATGCCGAGTTAAATCCCACCTGCTATCTGCTGGCATTATTACGAGCTCACCATATTTTCCACGTTAGCGGGTTAAGGGTTAAGACTGGGTTGCTATCGTGAGCGAATAAATTTCTGGAAGGGACAACTGTACCGAAACCAGTTACTTAATTCACTCAGCTGAAACACAAGAAACGCAAAGTGACCCAAAAATCCATGAGCGCTCCTCGTTTGACAGTGTTCCTTGATGTAATGTAACTACGCTGTCACAATTAAGATTATAAAATTGTAACAAGATCTCCTGATTGATCGGAAAATAAGAGTTAGTTCTGAAGTCAGCTACGGATATTTCTTCACACTGGTTGGGTGGAGGGGGACCGCGGTGGCACAGTGTTTAAGGCGCTGTGCTACAATTCGGAAGGTCGCTGGCTCGATCCCAGCTGGTGTCAGTGGACTTTTCATTGACATAAAATCGCTCCGATCGCACTATGGCCCTGGGGTCGACCCAGCCCCTAACAGAAATGAGTACCAAGAGCATTTCCTGGGGGTAAAGGCGGCCGGTGCGTAAGGCTAACAACCTATCGCCATCCTGTGCTGTTGTCACGAAATCTGGTAGCCTTAACTTCCTGGAACCCTCTGGGCCTGTCCAGGCCTGTAATGGGACTGATTTACCTTTACCTTTTTAGTGGTTGGGTGGTAGATGAAAGGCTATGAATTAGGCGGATTGTCTGTGGAGAAAACGGTCATAGCTTGCTTCAGTGCACTATTCTAGAACGTGGCTTTAAGGAACAAGGAAAGCCACGAATATACTTTTGAAAACATACTGTATTGTGACCACGTGTGAGAATAAAAACTACAAACTAATTACAACTCGAAAATATATGCAACATAAACACTAGACTGATGACCACTACAAAATATTTCCCTTTCACTTGTTTTCTAAAGAACGCGCTATCAAATACAGAAGTTGGGTTGTGCCTTATTGTGCGACAGAGGATGTTCAGAATTTTAGATTACCTAACGACGTCACGTGAAATGCAACGGTACCACTCGCTTTAGCACAGAATTAGATGAGAAATAATTACGAATTATGATTAGGTGTGAATTTGGAAAGAAGGTATTTTGGTATATTTCGAGGTCGTTCCGTCGCTCACATATAGAAACAGAGGGCAAACGTGGCGGAACTTCAGGACTGGACGATAACATGACCGAGAATCGAACAGGAATACTCCAAAATGCAGCTTCCTACAAGATGAGCACCGGACGTGACCTATTTTAAGTTTCTTCTTCTTTATTTTTTCTTTTTTTTTTTAATAACTTAGAGAAGTCAAGACTCTATAATCGGGCCATCAAAATACGATGGCATGACGACACCAGATCACAGTCAGATTTGAGTTTTGGTAACCACCAAGCTTTAATTCGTTCAGTACTCTTTTTTAATTTCGCCGAGTTATCGGACATTCTGATGTTCTTCCTATCCACCCTACGACAGATTTAATTTCCAAACAGTCTGCCACAGTTTTCTTTTAAAAATTCGCAAACACTCTCACACTTACTTTACCCTAACTACCTCCTGACTTTGAGAGAGTATTATCAGGCAATACATATATCCATATACTGGCATTACATCGGGACTAATATGACAAAATATTTACAAATAATTTTATCTCACCAGAAAAAATGGGAATAGAAGAACGGCCATCTTGCATGTTCAAGCACTATACATGTTACGCTATTCCCCACTTCATTACACGCTGGAGGCTTACATTAATGGAAATTGATAGCCTTAGTGATATCTAAATCATGTGTGGAAACCCTACAGCGGGCTTGAAGACTGCTCCGATTTATGGGCTATCGCCAAGGGCACACGGCCTTGAGGATACAGCCGGCGAGATGCCCGACCGATTGAGAGCAGAGCATTCTGATGATAATAAAGACAGTGATAATATTGATTATCGTAACTAATTTAACAATAACGATAATATAGCCACTTATCCAGGAAAGCATACATCATGAGCCGGGAAATGAGGCACGTTTTAATATAAGCTAGGTAAGCCGGTGAAGTTGTTACGTGATGAACTTAGAGACAGGATACTACGTAAAGCTATCTAAAACTAAGCATATAAAAAACAGTAATAATAATAATAATAATAATAATAATAATCTTCCTCCATGGATTAGGTCGTTTGACCTGTTCCGGCATCGACGCATTGCCATCGTTTCCTGGGGGTCCACGATCTCTTTTTCATCGAGGTTTGTAGTTGAGGGCGTGTTTCGGGAGTCTGGTGTTGTCCATTCTTTCAAGGTGGTTGATCCAGTTTTGTTTGTATAATAATAATAATAATAATAATACGGACTAATATCAACAACAATAAAACAAAATGAACGCCACTACCGACTGAGTAGCATACCCGTTCCATATGCTGCAGATATTTCAGAACTGAGCACGAAGACCGGCTAACGTGACCGACTTTTATTTTTCATTTTTTTCTCAGTTACTCCGCTCAGATTTCGGGATATTACTTGAAATTAGTCCATACAAGTTTCATTCCACACACACACTGTTTATTTACTAAACAATTCCCCAATTTCAAGTTTTTGACAACCCACATTTGTGTCGCTCAAACAACACGCGATTGCGGTTTTTCAAGTGCAGAAACACGTGACTTCAGTCAAAAGTCACGTGTTTCTGCATTCTGAGATATGTCGAAAATTAAATAAAGAGAGAAGTACCATGATTTGTGCAACTCGATTATTATTACACAACAGAGGCAACATGCCCAGAAACAACGTCGTTAAACAAAAATAAATGGATAAACGTATTTAATAGTATGTATGCCTGTTCGATTGATGTTTCTTGCTTAACATATTCTTGTATGTTCGTGGATTCATTTTATCATGTTATGAACTGGAATGCGAAAATTGGCACAACAAAATGTGTTGCCATTTTAAATACTGGAATTACATCTAGATTGGAGTGTATGTACTTGTCTAACACAAGTAAATGATGGTAGAGATTTGTATAGAATTTATTACATAAAGAACAACTACATGTTTCGACACTTTACATTGGCCATCTTCAGGTTGAGAAACGGAAAAACTTAGTAAGCAGCCATACTCGAATTATGTGGGTTGTATACAGTGGGGAGGTAAGAGGTGAGGTGGGCACTAGTGCCCACCTCACTTCTTGTCCTAGCTAAAGTAATTATACTTATACATTATATATTATATTATATTACCCACCTAGCATAAGATATAGTCCCTATGGGAATAAAGAAAAATGATATCCAACCAGATACACCCGAGACCATGGTACCCTGTGATATAATGAGATCTCGAACCCGCCCCATTACGCCCCTAAACCACTACACGCATGCTAGTATAGCCTAAGTTGAAAGTGTAACCACTACCTGATGATGGCCCACATATAGGGCCGAAACATGTCGTTGTTGTAAACTCCTTGTAATAAAAACAAATATAGTTGTGTTTGACTGTAAGTGTTAACATACCTAAATCTTTACTATCATATAGTTGTGTTAGACAAGTACATAAATTTCAATCTAGTTTAATTATAAACACAACGGGGATGACAAACCTTATGGCCGGAATTACAAACTCATTTACAAAGTATGTTATTACAGGATTAAAAACCTACAAATAAAATAATTGTTTATGTAGAGATCAGTAATGGTCTGGAAAGTAGGAACAGTGCAAACAAAAATCAGTTCTCACGAACTGATTCAGTGGTGTATATCAAGTTAGAAGCAGCCATATTAAATGGGAAGGTAAAAGAAACTGATTATGATGGAAGCAGATCAACTTATGACATACTCCTTAACTCGGGGTCCATTACGGTATGTGATGTGCTTGTCAAAGTAGTTAACTTTAATATTCAGAATGTAGAAGTTCCTTATTTCTACACGTTTATTGGTTGTACGCATATTATCACCTACACTTTCTTTGCTTTTCAATACACCACATATATTGCTCTAATGATGATATTAGCTTTTCATTATCATGAGGTCAACAAGCCGTCTGCCTATTGGATCTCCATTTCCTTTGTAAACAAGCAGCCGTTCCCTCGACTTGTTAGTGCCACTTGTCTTTTGCATATGAATACTTCAGGCTCAGGAGCTCCGGTATTTGGTGTGACAAATATTAGAATTAATACTGTTGCATAGGTTGTTTGAAGACACTGTGTCAACTGATGGTGTTCTGTCCCATTGATGTAAGTGTATTTATAGAAGAAACGCTTGTGTGCTTGTAGGGGCATGTCCGTCAGTCCGTCACAGCAGTCGTCTTTAGAAAATAAAACAGGTGTAGAAGCTTTGTGCAGATTTCTGACTTCTTCGCCTCTTTCATTTTGTGTTATCTCTTGTAGACTGACATAAGCACAACATAAGAAAGATTAACAAAGATAATTAAAGACTGGGTGGAATATAATATTCTTCTTACATGTTTTTTTTTTCAAAATTTCGCATGAAATAAATCGGGGGGGGGGGGGTTGTAGCTGAAATTTCAGGAAGTTAGAATTTTAATGTCAGGTCATAGGGCATAAGAGCAGAGATGTTGGAGTAGAGGTGTAGGTGTGTGTATTCTGAAACACGGCGCTAAGTTTGGTCTGGGTGAACAACGCCACGTCCCGGCCGCATTAACCCCTTGAAAGAAACCCGGTACCAATTTTGAAGGAAGGTGTGTGGGAACCAGAATTGTTTTAGACGGGTACAGAGAAGAGAACAATTCTTGCGCCCACAGGGTTCGAAGCTCGGACCGTCCATCCCGTAGCAAGTCGAAATCCTGACTACGCCATCTCGGCCCCTACACGATTTGGTTTTTTCGAAATAAAATAGTTTCATCTGAGACGTTTTCTGTTCCGTGTTTGAAAACATCTCTAAAATTGTAAAATCAAAATTAATGTACACATTTCAAAGACAGCTTGTATTTTCATTCGTATTTCTTTTAATATTAATCACTTTTAAAAAAAGAAACAATTATAACTATACTTTCTCTTTAATGACGTACATATTTTAATTCTTTTAACGATTTCCCATAAGATTACATATTTTTTTAGACAACTGTTGATGTCTGCTTCGATACTCATATACATTTTGCGTTTTATTGGACAGCTTTTACCCCAAATTACATTTTTTCAGCAACTGGCAGTATAGGCTATAATTTCGACACATTATCTCTATAGTCCCTGAACTCAAACACGTAAGGTTTCTTGACACGTGAACCTAAAATTCTACCAAGTAATATCTAAAATTCCACTACCTATGATACAGAAAATTACTGCCCTTCAATTTGTATTATCAACAGTTTGATGCTCTTCATGAAAACACAAACTGCTCCTTATCCTGACAGTCATATAAAACACATACATACTCAGGAATATATGAAGACCCGCTTCATCATAAAGCACATAGCACCACAGTTAGCACTGTAGATTAAACATGCATTAAATTATTAAAACATATTCCGTTCCTTGGGGGTGAACATTCATATTGCAGTTCTCTGGGATATGACATCTGCAAATTGTTATAACACCAGTTATCTTGTTTACCAACGATTCGGGGGGAAAAATGACGAATTACGGTTTGATTTAATGTGTCTTCTCTCCAAAGTGTCCAGACTTGGTCTGAGACCAGCAAAGCTTCTTATTCAGTGGTTATCGGGAGCTCTCTTCCCAGGGGCAAATTGGCCGGAGCTTTAAGCTGACCACTCTTCTCAACTAGTGCCCCGGTTAGGAATGAGTGCAGCCCTATCTCCTTTCCACCACCTACCTTCATGACCTTAACAGAGATCCTTACTGTACCCTTGTTTGTCAGCAGAACACAGAAGCTCATAAAGTTCATCATTGGAGCTTCAGGACAGTGCTTTATTATTGCGTACTTATTTGTTTTAAATATATCATTTAAGGATGCTGTCAATGATTAAGACGGATACTAAATGAATCAATCATTACGGAACATTAGTGCAACTACTCTGAGAAAGGAAATAAAAATTAGATAAAGCAGTCCCGTTACAGACCTGGAGTGGCCCAGAGGGTTCCAGGAAGTTAAAGTTCCCAGATTTCATGACAACGGCACACAGGATGGTGGTATGGTTGTCAGCTTTATGCACCGGCCGCCTTTATCCCCAGGAAATTCTCCTGGTACTCATTTCTGTTAGAGGCTGAGTTGACTCCCGGGCCATAGTGCGATCGGAAGGATTTTATATCAATGAAGAACTCCAATGACACCAGCTGGGATCGAGCCAGCGACCTTCCGATTTGTAGCATGGCACCTTAACCACTGTGCTACCGCGGTCAAGGAAATAAAAATTACTGGGAGATAAACCTTTCCCAGCGCCACTTCCTCCACAACAAATCCGACATAATGGGCCGGTAACTGAACCAAGACTACCAGGCTAAGTGACCAAAGATTAACAACCCGAGCCTTGGAAAGAGCCTCGTATTTACTAACACTGATTGCTATTCATAATCAACTTGCTATTTTAGTTTACTTATGTTAGGCTAGAATAAATCTGTAAAGAAACCAGAGAGTTTGAGGAATTTCTTATACCCTGAGATTCCAAAATATCTCTTACTAAATATGATAATCTAATCAATAGTCTACGGAAATAATTTATACAGAAGATACAAGACTTTCCAAAATAGGTCAAGCTAATTATGTTTAAAATAATTTCATATCAAAATCGTGATTTTTATGCGCGATTTCAGGCTGCCGCCGCGATAGATGAGATATGCGCTCTTCTGAGGTGTTACGCAGCGTAGAACGGTAATTCCTTACCGACGTTTCCGACAACCAATCGATCCAATCTTGACCCTTGAAGATGGAACTGACAGTCTGTCCCGAAACGCCGGTACAGAATTATCGTTCTACGTTGCGTAATATACCAGAAGAGCGCAGAACTCATGATTAGAAGTTTACACGAAACAAAAATATACCACAGGAAGTGCAAAAGAAACACACTGCTGTCATCTCTTTTTTATTTAGTGGCAGTAGGATTAAAGAGGACCAACTTGTAATCTGCTCAGTGTACAAAGATGAATACTTGGTTCTGCCCCTGACTGCGTTATTTTGAACTGTCCTACAAAGGAAGTACTTTCCGCTTGACAAAAGTACAGAAGTGTAAAGAGGCATAGGAAATAAAATGCAATTTCACTGCTTTCAAGGTTTCGTTTCGTACGAAGATCACCCCTACATTTATGTGCACGTTTCTCCATCGGTCACCGTCGTTACCAACACAGGGGGAATTCCCCTCTCTCTTGGCCCGTTACCTGATCTGCGAGTGTAGTTGGATATATAAATTGTAACGTTTGTTTCCCAGAAATCCCCAGAAACGAATAAGGGTTGTAGGAATCGTAAAACGGGTCATTTGTATGATCGGGCATCCACCCCAAATCCTTGCTGCACGGGAGGTGATAGGAGGCCCAGTCGTCTCTATATCAGGATTACGGACTCAAAGCATCACACATTCTGGTTTATTTTATTATTATGAGGTAAACAAATGGGGTTATGTAAATGTTTATGTTTAGACTGTAATGTCGAAACGCTCAGGAAGTCAGCGACTTCTGTTCCACCCGCATTTGGAATTGAATACGAATATCCATAGGAGTGCGTCTGATTTTAATTCCAAAGATCCGATGTCTTATGTTATTGGCGCAAGAACTTCCAATGGGCCAGAGCGTCCTCATTCACGAGGTTTATAGATCACACACAACGACGAACCACAGTCGGTAGGACTCCTCTGGACGAGTGATCAGCTCGTCGTAGAGACCTCTACCTGACAAAACACAACATTCACAACAGACAAACTTCCGTGCCCCCGGTGGGGTTTCGAACACACAATCTCAGAATACGAGAGGCCGCAGACCTAAGCCTCAGACCGCGCGGCTAATGGGACCGGCGAAGTCCCGATATAAAGAGCCCCATACACTCTAAGTTAGACTGTGCAGTTTAACTGTGTAAAAAAAACTGCACGAAAAACTGAACGGAATGTTCTCCGGCACAGCACAGTTTTCCCACCAGGTTTGTCAGTTTTTTTTTGTCATTTCTGTTTGTATTCTTGTGCGTGTGACTGTGGTGGATAAAAACAAGGCTGTCGTTTGCTGTTTACTAGCCACATCGGCCATAATGTTATCCGAAAGGAAGAAAAGAAAACGTAAAATGTGCAGTAAGAAATGGTATTTGAAAAGGAATATATCATGCAATTCTCATCTGCTGAATGAATTGCTAGGAATGGATGTGCCTTGAGACGATGCCATCGTGGTGTCGGCAGGTAAACTGAGGAAACTGTGGGATCCCCTGAGTGAACTGCGCAGTTCTCTGTGTGAAAGACGACTGGAAAGGACAGTTCTGAGGCCCTCGCTATTGCCTGTCAAAAACTACGCAGTTTACTCGGTATTTCCGTCAGGTATGACGTCACACAGTAAAATCACTCAGTTTAACTGAGAGGGTATAGGGCGCTTAAGACAGTTTGTTCTTAACTGTAATTACACCAATAACCAAGTCCACACAGCAGCTCCGTTCAGAAATAGGAAAATAAACAAACGGGTCATCAATCACAAAAATATTTACGGATAATACACCTTATTGTCCTAAACGTTCTACACGTTTCGGCTTGTGTAAAAATTAATATTCGCTTATAAATTTGATGTTTGTGTGTCCGTGCATCATTGATACAATAATATAAACAGCCAACTAGATGCAACAATAATAATTTTATTAATAATTTCAATCAGCTCAACATGTTTCGGGGGATAATTTCGCCCATCCTCAGGAGCACTAGACAGTATTTACAGCTTGTGGTATAAAGTACCGACGATGCTGCCTGCAGGCAGCATCGTCGGTGCTTTAGAGTCGACGAAATTATCGCCCGAAACATGTTGAGCTGCTTGAAATTATTAATAAAATTATTACTGTTGCATCTATTTGGCTGTTTATATCATAATATTCGTTTAGATAGTCAAGAAGGACTCTCGTCCCCCACCTGATTGTTAAATATTAGTCTCTCTGCTAATGTATACTGTACCCCACTCTGAGGATTCCAAGTTTCCGAACACGATAAAGAGCCACCGCGGTCGGTTGCAGGAGACATGCGCCACGCCCGCACACAAATCGAACGCTCCCCGCAGTGCTGGAACAGGCATGTCGTTGCATCAGACCCATGCTGGGAATCGAATTCAATTTTGAAACTGTAATCCGACTTCTATGCAATTCACACAGATGTTCCTAACCCACCCCAATACCCGTCACGTCTTGGATGCGGCAATCGTAACTGTGGGAAAGAGGGGACTTCTCGCGCCCTGGAATTGGATTTAATTAGGAAGAAAGTTACTTTTACTGACTGCATAGCCTACTGTCTGTATATGTGCAAGTGCTGTTCAAGCAACCGGTGTTGAAATTTGCACTTTCTGAGACATATGTGGCCTCAATTCGAAACAGTGCTCTGTTGAGACACCAGTAAAGGTAAGCGTCGCATAACGACGTTTCGGTCAACGACGGACCGCATATTCGACGGTGGTCCTATATTATTATAATACTAACCATTCAGTTACAATTGCCTACAGCATTCAGTACAGTAACATGCTGTACAGGTTTCTGGCCTACGAGCAATAGGCTATTCTACATAGTCTAGGTGTGTAGTAGGCTGTACTATCTAGGTTTGTGTAAGTACACTCTATGACGTTCGTATAAAGACGAAATCGCCTAACGACCCATTGTTTAGAAAGTATCCCCGTCGTTAAGAGACGCATACTGTAATTGCGCTTCCGACGTAATAATTATTATTGTTATTATTATTATTAAATTCCTACTTCAACTACATGTTTTGCATTCCTTAGACTGTCTACATATAAAAGAAAATAAAAACTAAACGGTCAATGTTATTAAAATTTATGGTGGCTCTACATTAGGAAAAATATATACCTAATCTGAAATTGTAGTAATTAATAAGTGTTGCGTTTTACGACTAATTATTGCTCTCTCTCTCTCTCTCTATGTATATATATACTGTCTCTCTCTCTATATATATATACTCTGTCTCTCTCTATATATATATATATACACTCTGTCCCTCTCTCTCTATATATACTCTGTCTCTCTCCCTCTATATATATATACTCTGTCTCTCTCTCTCTATATATATACTCTGTCTCTCTCTCT
>Ga0131853_10015041_pt1 | contig 14164 bp, 13 predicted proteins | sample TergutLab28metaG_FD_92764 | JGI IMG/M metagenome (GOLD analysis project Ga0131853, IMG submission 92764) | Labiotermes labralis P1 segment gut microbial communities from Petit-Saut dam, French Guiana - Lab288 P1 (version 2) (version 2) | ecosystem: Host-associated > Arthropoda: Insects >... | reverse complement strand
TATTATATTATATTATAAAACTCAGTCAATATGTCATAATAAAAGTACTTTAAATTGGCTGTATGACAATTAAAATGATAAAGTTCAACCAGTAGTAGTATTATTATACAGTTGATATGACTGTTTAAGAGACTAGTCCCATTTATTGAAGAATGTTTTATCGTCTTGTAAACTAAGTTCACTGTGTTGCCTAGCAGGCATTAATGTCGTTAATTTGATGTTATGGTCCTACATTTACTTTGATGTCTATTAGGGCGCTAGTTTTTAGATGTGTGTCACACGTCTTCTATAGAAAATCTGAACACGTCCCGTATTATGGCATTAAGTACAGCCATGTATGCAAGACTTGTGTAAGTTGGTATGTTCCACATTGGAGTTACGATATGGATGTATCATAAGTACATGAAGAGGGATATGACGTATTGTGCCTTGTCAGAACTTCTGTAATAACAATTCTAATTAGTCGTAATATATGGTCCAGTTAAAATTAAGTAGTTGATATAATACTGGCCACCAAACAGTCATTTATACATTTTATTGTCATATGATTCGTAAACATCTGGGATCCCACAATGTGCACATCTACTGAATGTACCTTCAATATGGCTTGTGAATTGGCCTGATGATGGCTCAATGAGATGAAACATGTTACCAGATTTACAGATTGATAATAAATTATTTGTTGTGTTCTGACTAAATCGAATAATCTTTTAGTTGATATTTACCATCAAATAAGCAGAGCGTGATTACACGTGCCATTAATAGCATAATTCACTGTCATTCAAAAGACCCAATGAAACATTCACAACTACTGGCACAGTGCTGTAACATCAGGAGCTGAAAGACACAGTTCCCTGGTCACCAGTGGCAACCTAAAATGTTTTAGTTGGCAACCATTTTTGCATTCAGCATTAAACATTTTAATTTACTTTCTCTGCCACTAACTTAAGTCTGGTTTGATGTTTTACAACAGTACACGAATAAATAAAACTTGTATACTGATAGAAGGCATCAAGTACAGCAAGACATCAAGTACAATACCATGATGTAACCACTGACCTGCAAACCTGTATCTGCCACATTCCTCATCGTATGTTTGAAGGCCCAGATGATGGAATCTAACACCAACTTGAACTGAGCTGGTGGAATACTTAGGAATGCTGGAAAGCAATGGTTATTCACAGCCTGAAAATAAAGACATCCACTCTTACAGTCCAAGCTCCTCCTTAAAAAAAATTAACTCTTTGGCGCCTATGTCAGGTATACCTATCAAACAGTGATGCTCAAAATGCCGAATGACAGGTATAGCCTAAAGCCTCTCATGGTCTTAAACTACGCAACCCCAATTTAAATTCCAGTCTACTGTACTACATCACACAAAGCAATTAATTCCGACATCAAGGGGTTAACAGAGTTTACACTATTACCAATACAACGTATGCTACTCATAAAACATAAACTGGCCTTTCTTGGTATTTCAATGTAAAGTTTACATACAGAATATCTTAGCTTACTGAATACAACATTCTTATTACTTTAATGCCACTACTAGCTACAGACTGTCCAGACAGCTGGCTAGTTACAGTACCAATGAAATGTGTGGGGGGGAAAAACCTGAAAAATATGTTTCACAAATAGATTGATAGGAACTACACACATTGATGTCATTATAGTTATCAGTTACCTGCAACAACAAAAAAAAATTTGTTCTATGTTCAGGATATTCCTCAAAATCCTTATTTATCATCTCCAATGTACATTCGAAAACAGCATCAAATATTTTGGGAACTTCACTCGTGATGTGGCATCCCAATTTATGAACAATGGTCCCCATAGCACTCAAAACCTCTGGTTCTCGAGCAGAAGGCACGCTAGTCCGCTGGTAGTCTATCAACACTGCATCCAACAGTGGAGGGATAAAATTTTCCAAAACCTGTAAGAGTGAAATTAAAAAATAAATACTCAAACACCATCATGAAACATACAAACATCACAATCAACAACACGTACAAGATGGCAATTATTTTCTACATGTAGGGCTAAGCCAGACCATCGAAACCCCAAAAGTTTGAAGATGCCTCTTTCAGGTAACACTTTTCATTCCATAATTCGAGTCTAAGAACAGCTGTGCAACTTATATGGAGACCTGTGACACCTGAGGCTCTCACAACAGTAACTACAGTGACAGAACATATTCTAAGGCGCAACAACAGGTAAGAAGGCAAAAGCATACTGACACGCTTCAGAAATTTTGGCACAACTCTAGCCAAATCCATGCCATCACATCCTAGAGTACAACAGGTTTTACTTCTAGGCCTAATAGACTTGATAACATAATGCTGAAAATATGTGGCATGTCTATATCCAGCACTAAAATGCTCACATAGTCTATAAATCCATATGACTGTCAATTAAAATACAGGAATTGAATGGTCTTAAGTAAAATACTATACAGATGTACAATATTTGGCTGAATTACACATTAAATGTGTTTCTAGACTTTCATCTATTTTATGGTATTCTGAATAGAACACACCTGGGAAATCAGACCTGTTCCCAACCTCACGTAAAAAAGTGGAGAGGTGTCCATTCAGTTGGGTCCATCAGAAAGAGGTGATTTCAATCAACTGACCTAGCCTCTTTCCTTCATCACTGAAGAAGGTAGTACTGCACCTCTCAGTTTGATCAGAAACAAATCCAGTTTGAAATCTTGGACTCCACTGGAAATACCAGTCAATACACACTACAGGGGCACAAGTCCTGGCTGCCCTAATCTTTCTATGGTGGTGACTAATACTTGTGGGTACTCAGAATGGAACTTGCCTCCATCACCCTTCTGACACCTAGACCTTAAAGATTTTAGGAAATTTGTGGACCCCTGACATATACAGCCCACAAACCTACAAATCCTATGCATAATTTATTACCATCATCAGCTATGACAATTGTATCTTATACAAGGCCCTGTAGCTCCTAATGAGCAGTCTTGTGAAGAGCTACCTTCCTGCACATGTACCAAGAGATGGGAACAGACTCTATCTTCTGTCTCTATCATCATTTATGCACCTAATGAACTAGGACATGAGAATGCTGTATTGCAAGTACTGGCTGACTGCCTATCAAAGAACATTACTTTGTGAGCAAGTCATGGAACACATACTCAAGAAAAACCGGAAATGAAAGAGCACTCATTACAGCAGGAGTTATTAAATTGTACTTGCATGAAAACCAAAGAAAATGTTCATCAGAACAAACTTCTGCATAAAAATTTTTCATTAAGAACTGCTTGGCACACTGATTTCTAATGTTCTCACTACATATATTGTTGTATATTTTTGTTTAAACACTACGGTGACCCTTGCAACTCAACCACTTTCTGATCTTTTGTGCAACCCTGTATGCTTCAGCATTAAGCAGTTGGCTGGTTTCAGAACTGCTGACTTAGGTGCCTATAAGCAGGCAGCATATCATTGTCCCAGCAAATGCCAATAGCATGTGGTGTTACCTAGTAATAACCATGCTCAGGGACCCTTCCACAGCTGTTGGCCCACTAAATATTCTGCTTAGCACACATCATTCTGAATATGTATCTCATTTAAGATGTCACTGTCAAACCTATCAAATGTCTTTTACAATAAACACAACTCACCTCTTTCATGCTTACAATTAAGTTAAAAGAAATCAGTTTGTATGTCTCTGTCAAAAAAGAAAATGTTTCATTTGTACTTATGTCACAAAAAGTCCTATGAATAATAATAATAATAATAATAATAATAATAATATGATCAAGGCTTAGACCATTCTGGGACACATGACTTAGCCCAACATGCTTGCAGCAGGCAAACATCATCACATGGTTATCACTAAAAACATTCCTATAAAAGAATCGCTAAAATAGAAAGGAATGTGGGGAAATAACGAAAGGGAGGCAGAAAAGTTGGAGAAAGATGTGGATGAGTCATACAAGACCAATGTCCTGAAAAATATGTAAAAAGAAAATTCCAACAGTCACCAAAATTACAATACATGATGCTTGTTTCCACTTACCATAGTATGGTCATTTGACTTGCTGACCCAGTCAGATATTAGCTTCAGCGTTTCCTTTTTTACAACACGCATACTCTTGATAAGGGGCTGTTTGGTCACTCCCTCGCCATTCACTGCAATCGCCGCAATGATGTTTTCACTCATAACTTTGTACACATTCAGCATGTCCAGGTAGATCCGACCCAACTACAAAACAAACAATCACTGTCATACCTCCATTTCACAGAATTTCATTTCACCAGCACCCTCCGGTACATACGGAATTTGTGACAGAACTTGGCCCTTATGATTTTCTGTGACTTGAGCCAGGTCAGTGCAATAACTTTACAGACTGCTGTGTGTCAATAACTAACCTGCAAAACATACGGATGACCAAGAGCTTTACAGGCACGTACATTTGTTTTCAATATACTTGCAAGCTGCTTTACAGCATCTGGGTCTTTCAGCACATCCACATTCTGTAACAGAACACAAACACAATTTACTATGAACCTTCCTAGCTGATTAATGTTTAGAACAATTCAAACTCAGAAATTTTACCAGATTTGGACCGGCTTTTTACATTTTTGGATTTTGTCCTAATCTGAGCTCAGTACAGCTTCCGATGCTGTGTTTATCTTGAGCCTGAATCAGTCCAACATCTGCTGTTAAGCTCCTACAGAAAAATAAATCCAAACACACTCTGATATACTCTTTTTGCCTAACTAGAACCAAAATGGTGCCATAACTCTTGGCAAAAATTATTATACACAGCACGACCAAACAGAGGACAAACAATGGATTGCAAAACCTTGTTCTACTGGAAAGGCAATACAGTGACAATAGGATGAATGTGAACCCCTTCGAAATACCAGTTCCACACATTCACTTCATTCAGTAGCTGTGTTGACAGTGCAGTGCAAAGCTGAAATTTCCAACTTATACCAACATTACACATGATCTCAGTGTCACAGATGGAATGTTTGGTGCTCTAAAATGTAAGAAATCAACATGAAATTTGTTCTTTATCAAAACTTTTAGTCTGAGTCAGTTCACACACGCCGATCCTTAAAAGGCTCTTGATCCCAACTACAAATACGTATTCCAAGACTGAGACAGTAATCCAGGAAAAGACGTAACAACTAAGACAAGTTTTCTTATAAAGAAAATAAGAAAGTCAGGAACTGTCTTTATGCATTCAATCTGGACTTCTCTCCCTGATCTTTGACCAGCAGATATAATTTACGTATGTGCAGCCATGGCAGCTGTAAAATATGTCAAAACCAGTGCTGACAAAGGACATGTACACCAGTTCCGTACGTATTTGAAACCATGGCCAGACATGTAACATATCTCAACAATGTGCTGATGAAGCTGTATGCAAGTTCGAAACACTCTCTCACCTTTGAAGCCTGACTGATGATATCATCCCACACCTGGTTGGGAAGCATCATGTACTTCTCGATGAGAATCTCCTGTACCACTTGATCCACCTGTGCACTGATCATGTATCCAACTGCTTCATAAAAGGTATGAACCTAGTGCCAAAAAAAAACCCCATTATGTGTGCTGACGTTTCATCTCTTCTACGTCTATGCACTACAAAAACAAATATACTTACACACACACACACACACACACACAAATACGATCATAATAAACCAGACAGAGAAAACCAGGCTATATAAAGAAACAAACTATGATAAATTAAAAATCAATACTCCAGAAAGGATATAACTAAAAAAAACAAAATCAGGAAGGAAGGACATATTTTATGGATGAAGGAACAGAGAATGCTACAGAAAGAAATGCAGACAAAACAAAAACAGAAAACACAAGGAAGAGATCAACTTCAAAATGGGAATAATATGTTACAGGAGGTGTAATGCTGATGGAAGACAGACAACATAACTGAAAAAAAGCAGCCCTGAGAAGACAGAGTGAGAGGATTAGTAATGAGACAACCAGCACAGTGTGGAATGTGAGAGGAAAGACAGGGGAAGAGTAGGAAAACTTGTGATGAGAAATGAACAAGTTTTATCTAATAATGTCACAAATCACAAAAGAAGTTGCTACTTGACTGGTTCTTGAGAGCGAACCTTATCAGTAACAAATGGTAGCTCCATGCATTCCAGCCTATGGAAATAGGCCGCTTTGCACAAAATGTTCCTCTTTGTCATCTAAAAGGGTAGAACACTGTGTAGTTCGGCACAATGAAATTATGCTAAGTCCGAAGCATTGGATTTCTCCAAACCAAATGCCTGAGAATAGTTTTATGGACCTGTGTGTAACTGTTCAAATATGAAAAGGCATGGATTGTCTATTCAAGGGTGTAACTGCAGTATTACACTTTTAAACTATTATTAGTGTCTGAGATACACAATATCACAAATGGACATTGTGAATGATACACAACAGAATGAACCTCAAAAAATAATGACCTATAACAAATGAGGGGACAGCAGACAATCTTAGTGGGAAAACATATCATATACTTGCAATGAGGAACACCATACGTGTAACTTGAATTTAAACCACTGTTTCAGCATACACTATGTCCTTTACATTCCATTCAATCATAATCCACCAACATGTTACAGATTAGTGACCAACAGTCATCACTGCAAACCCACTTTCAAAATCCTCATCAATCTAACACATAATGCACACTGAACTTTCGAGTGCAACTCAAAGAACGAAAGGGGACTGCAGTACACACCATACCATTACTTACTTATATTAAAAAAAAAAAGAGAGAGAGAGAGATAATGGAACTCTACCCAGGCTGTACTTATGGGCTCTATATGATTCTCAGAACAAACAGCAATTATTTCTCTTGACAAAATTAAGTTATCTTCCTGTCCTGCATCAACAGTGTTTTCTGTGATGGAGACAGTGAGTTTTTAAATAATATTTAACTACCTCATACTGTGACAAATACAGTTGGTAGCATTCTTCACAATCTTATTCTCAGTAGTGCCCATGCACACACGCACACATATCACAATGACGGTTTGAATATCAGCGGATGTGACCATTACAGTCCTCCAGGATATATCTGTCGTTTGGTAGACCGGTACCATAATGTTGGTGGAACCTGCCACATGGAGACAGCCAGTTCCAAAATATATCTGTCTAGTAAATTGCACAGCATCACCCACAATAGACCACAATTTAGATCTTACTTATAGTTTACTTTAAATGGATTCCAAGCTTGTAGATATGGAATATATGCATACCTTTTCTCATAATGTGATTACATAAAGCTCTTACCATAATGACAGGGATGCACCAGGTAGCAAACAAGAAAGCATAATATCCCAACTGTAAATATTACTTCCCTGTGTTTGGCTTCCAGTCTCTGTTCAGTGTCAAAGACAGTTTTGGTTCACATAGTGCACGCATTTTTTTACCTCCTAGCCACAAAATACTGACACAGACACAACACATGGTTGGTCCTGGTCTACATAACTGATCGTATACAATTACCTGTTGTGTCTGCAGATCACAGATGATTGTACTGATGGTTGTTAGAATTTCCTCAATAAATGGCATCACCTCTCCAACTTGAACAGTCACAAAGTGCCTACGACACTTCAGTGCTATTTTGATAAATGTGTCGCATGCCATGTCCTGAACTCCATCATGAGTTTCTGGAATGAAAACACAATGATGACTGGTCGAACACGGAAAACATCACAAAAGATTCAAACATTACAAATGTCTATAAGGGACCAGAATGTTAACATTCTATATGGGAAATTTTTAAAGAAATTACAATACGGTCAACACAGATTATCAGCCATTTCTGATACAAAATATAGGATTGTATGTAATTCAAAAGGCTCATAAATGATAATTCTATCAACAGCTTAACACAATTTGGTTAGAGGGCAGATAATTACAAACAGATCTCACTTGAAATCAGTTGGTGTAAAAAATAAACAATCGTGAAGTTGAGAAGGGCATTATAAGAGTACACCTGTAAGATATAAGGATCTACTACCTGTACCAGGAAGTGAAGGACACAGTAACATCCAGTACAGGTTTCTTATTTCCTTACACATGGCCAAAATATGGGTGTGTATGAGGGGCAGATATTCTGTAATACAATATGTTGGAATGATATTGTCAAATTTGAATGCAATACACCAAAGTCAAAAATCTTCCTTTTCTTCAGCCTTTATGGATTAGGTCCTTTTGCCTGTCTGAATTCATAATTAACTTCTGAAACCATTAATAATTATCTGACATTCAGCAGGACTCCTTGGATGGGGGATCCTGTATCACAAGGTCACTATCTACACAGAACTAAACACAAAATATGGAGGAATTCAAATCAACAATCCTTGTTAAACAGGTCAAAGTTTTGGACTGCGCAACCACTGTGAAGAGCAGCTATGGCCATAAATACTCTTACTTCAATTATGAACATGGTAATGTGAATCATCAGTCTGTATAATATTATCCAATGAACACAAGCTGCACGGTTAGAGGTTTCTTTCTTTAATGTGAGTCGGTGGGCACTCTGCACAGAAGCTGTTCGTATGGCATCACCCAGGTACTTCCTGCTCCACTTAGGTTTCTTCACACACCCTTTTATACATGAACTTAAAGACAGTCACCTAACCCAATCCACTCCACAATATGCTTTACAGAGCCCACGGGTTCCACAACAGATTTATAGAGACTCAACAGAAGCCACTCTAATAACCCATTTCAGTAATTAAAACTCTTGAATACAGAAATTGAATATATGATATCGTTTAAGAGGCGTGAGACTATACAACTGAGAACTGTCACTGTCATTAATAAAGTACACAGAAGGCAAAGTATACAGAACAGAACACAAAGAAATTACTAAAATGGATGATTTGCCACATAAAATATCACAATAAACCACATCACAATCTAACAAACTCACTCTGATTATGGTCCCCTTCATTGTGTATGATTAAATATTTCTTGGTGTTAAGATTAATATAAGCAGGTTCTGTCACACATACTTTCAAAATACACATGGGGATCCATCAAGGTTTCTCAAAATCAAAAGGATTTCACATTAAAAACATGTTTTGCAAACATCTGTCCACCTCACGTCATACCAACAGACACTCACCTACATTCACTCAGGGCTAATCCAGGATGTTTAGAGATTGTGAAAACAGTAACGAGGCAGTCAAGTTGTGACAATGTGACAGTGCCAATGGTGAACATCTGCCTTGGGAAGAATAACAATTAACAGCTACACCAACTATGTGGGTACACATATTAAAATACTCATGACAACGGCAAATGTGGTAAGGCATTCTCAGTCAAAATAAAGAATAATGTTTGCTTAACATAATGAAATTAATGGTGGATAAAGATAAACTCAAAACAAGTCATACCAGTTACAGTATGTACTATACAGTACACAATAATTGGCCATGTATTATACAAGCCTAGAGTAACATACCATCTTAACAAAACTGGTAATCAAGGGTCAACTATGTTGACTTCAGTTCACCAGCTGGCAGTAAATTCTATTTACTAAACATTTCTCAACAAGCAATCCTCCCCACTAGTCAGCATACAATCATCATCATATAACATACAAAACATATAAAATAAAGTATGTCCATAAGACTTAATTTACTGCTCAACACCTAACCTTTTACTCATCTTGGAAATGCTGATGAATGGGTTTGTTTAGCCCAAACTAACTAACTGATTGACTGGCTAACTAACTCAACACAGCAGAGTCCTACCTGAGAAGCTAACAGGTCCTCAGGTATTCGAGAAATTCCCTGCATATTATTGAACACGAAGGTTCATTACCACATTAACAAGAGGACACCACCTGCTCCAATCCTGAGCCAGAAAACTCCAGTTTAAGCCTCCCCATCCCACTTCTAGAAGATCTATTTGACAAAGGGCAGTCCAAAAAGAAGTTTACAATGCATACATTTTAATTTTAAGGGGGACTAGAGTGACCTGATCTGTTTGTAGGGGAATGTAGTAGTGTTGGCAATGCTGTGTCAATTGGCAGCCCATCAAACTTCACACAGGATGTCCGCTGTTTATTAAACATGGTGACTCAACTGGAACAGTGGTCCAAAGAGGAGGTCCGTGCTGTAATTCGTAGATTCATCATCAGCTAACCGAAGTTTACAGGGAAGAAGTGATGATTAGTCAAAGTGTGGCAAAATGGTGTTCAGACTTCAAATCCAGCCGAGTTGGGACAATGCATAAAGAGTTTTTCAGGTGTTTTCAATAACTAATAAAACTTATATACATTTTATTAATGCATAATTAGGGAAGTGACAGACCAACAACAACTCTTTCAGCACTTTAGGTTGGACAATCTTGGAACATCTGGCATACAGCCCAGATCTGGCTATTTTCACCTCTTTCCCACTCTGAAGCATCATCTTTCTGGCCACAAATTTGCGAGTGAAGACGATGTGAAAACAGCCATTAAGAGGTGACTGAAATCACAGGACACAGAATTCTATGATGCATGAATTAACAAACGAGTCCCACAACTGAACAAATACCTCGATTTTTGTGCGGACTATGTTGAAAAACAAAGGGGTAAGCACAGATAATACATGCTACCTCTTTTGTTCAAATGGCAATATACATTAGAATATATCGGTTCTAAAATTATTTTTGGACTGCCCCTCATAATATTATCCTCTCATCTATGCCTCGGTCTTACAAGTGGTCTCCCTACAAGCACCCTGCACGCACCATTCGTGTCCCCATCTCATTCTTCTTGATTTGATTTCCCAAATAAAATTTGGTGAGGAGTACAGATCATAAAGCTCCTTGTTATATAGTCCTCTCCACTCCCAGTACCTCACCCCTCTTAGGCCCAAAAGTCTTCAGCACCCTACTCTTGAACTCAATTAGACTACATTCCTCCCACAATGTGTGAGACCAAATTTCACACCCACATAAAACAAGCAAAATTAGTTATAATATACACTCACCATGCATAAATTCAAACAACTTGTTAACTACAGTCTTCAGGAACTTCCAGTGTGCTCGAAGGAACCTGGGGTATTGCCCAACGACATACATGATGTTGGACGCAATAATAGCCTTATTGTCCTTGCCTTTCTTCTGTTCGCAAAGGCCCAGCAAGTCTTTAATAACAGTCACCAGGAACCTCTTCTCATCTTCCTCATGCATGGCTCCTGATATGCTACCAATGGCCCAGCAAAGCTGTTTACAGAAAGTTTATATTATTTTATTATAAAACACATTGATATTTTATTCTCAAAACATAGCAACACAACACCAAAATAAAACAAACTAAATTTCAAATTGTTAACTTTCATCTCCTTAGAATGTGTCCCAGGTTTCTGCACTCCTACAAAATATACTATTCTTATTCCCAGGGATAAATGTGCTGGCTAACCCAAAAAAACTCTGTTTTAGGAATATTAGTGCATTACATATGCAGGACACACAGTACACATGGCCACTGAAGCCTAGAGCACTGCACGCCAATTCTAAAAATTTCCTTTGCCAATACAAGACTTAAAATTACATTTTTTAAGTATCTGTGAAGTATACAGCAGGCATCCATATGAAAAGTCAGCAAACTTCTGCATTTTAAATATGCATATCTGGAACTGTAATGTAACCAGGTGAAACTCACCATACATAAACTTAAGACAACTACAGAACAGAGCAAAGTATTTTTAGTACACTTGTAACAATGATGTGCTTCAGATTGGTAAACAAAATATTCTTACAGTGTTCAGGTTCTTCCATGACCATTCTGTGCCATTGACTTGACTCTGCAGCTTCTGCGTCATGACCCGTTCTGTATCTATGTAGTCCAGATGAGTGAGGTATACCAGTGTTTCCCTCATATTCTTATACAAGTTGATAGAGTCGGTGTCCTTCATAAACTCCCGTACGACCTCACCATTTTCATTTTCCACCACTAATACTTCTTCTGGTTTTGCCATTCGACTGATCATGATGTATCGTACCTGCAAAAATACACAGGTACAATGGACAGACATTTCACTGTGCATGTTCTGATTCTGCTACTTTGTTATTTATACAGAACATTTATTGTAACCATGTATGAAATTCTTCATTACTAGAAAGGTTAATTATTATAAATAAATGTTTTTATTATGCTGCTGTTCAGTTCATTCCTTCAGGTAGAGTCAGTTGACCCTGCTGGCACCTATCCAACTAGGCATGTGATACAGGCCTACCTTAGTCAGCACCTCAGCATAGAACAGCCTACGTGGTGGAACTGCACATTTGATTTTTGGTACGAACAATGTTGAAGGACCAGTTAAAGGACTTTCCCGATAGCGATCCCGATACAGATCAGCACTCAACCCATTCCAGTACTCCAGGCAGATCTTGAAGATCTCCACCTCATCAACTTCAGAGATCAAGACTAAGTAGTGGAGTGCCTAAAGAGAATACAGACTCCTTGTAGTAACATGAAACATTATTTAAAACAGCAGCCCAATTATTGTATTTACCCAAATGTTAGGCAACTATAATCTGAGAAGACAATGCCAAAGAATACACAAACCCAAATCCAAGGCAATTCCCTTAATTAGATGTCTGCGAAGAAAAAACACTTTAGAATTAATTTCATATAAGTCACACAGATAACATTTCAGATGCTATCAACCATTAATAATCAGTGTCACACTATCTTCACTGTGTGTAGACTGTCCATTTCCAGTCAGTGCCGTCATCCTCCTCACACTCACTGCTAACATTCCCATCCTCCTCAATGTCATGCCACAACATATCATCGTCAGTCCCATGCACTGAATTGGGCATACACCACTGTTTAAAACCCTTCACAATCACCAAGACAACCCACTAACTAAAGAACTGAATTTAAGGAAAACCCTCAGCATGAATACAAATAAATATGGCACTTAGGTATAAATTAAAAATCCTTCCTATATTAGTATTCTTCGGAACATTCTGACCTCCAGTACTTACTCAGATTAGGACTTGATGCAGAAAAAACATTATTCTTATGTTTGTCTGTTTCACAGTCTTGACAAAAACAGTGGAAATTTAAGAGCAGCAGTCAAATCCATACATGGGGTGACATTAAAAATGTCTGTTTAGATAACACATTTCCCTGTTTTGTGTGTGTTCGTGCACATGCGCGGTTTTTTTTTTTTGGGGGGGGAGTGGGTCCATGCAAAGTACATTGAAGGGGTATACTGTGCATGGTAAGTTCAAACTAGGACTAAGAATGTACGAGGGTTCTTCAAAGTTTCCGCACTTTTTTTTAACTCTATTTATTAAGAACTTCAAAAGCATATTACATCACTTTTCTATATAGTCACCCTGCTTTGCGATGCATTTTTCCCAGCGTCCTATCAACTTTTTAATGCCATCAGCAAAAAATGTTTTTGGTTGAGCGTGTAGCCACTGATGCACTGCTGCTTTTACATCATCATCACATGGAAATCGTCTTCCCCATAAAGCATTTTTGAGTGGTCTGAAAAGGTGGAAATCAGATGGCGCTAAATCCGGACTGTAAGCTGGGTGTTCCATAACCTCCCACTTCAGTTGTTTGAGGGTTTCCAATGTGTGGGCTGTAGTGTGGGGGCGGGCGTTGTCATGCAACAACAAAATTTCCTTTGACAGTTTTCCTCTTCTTTTAGAGCGGATTGTGGGTTTCAGTTCTCTCTGAAGCATGTCACAATACGTTGCACTTGTGACAGTTGTTCCACGTTCCTGATAGGTTTCGAGAATAGGCACTTGAGAGTCCCAGAAGATGGTCAACATCAACTTTCCTGTCGACGGTTGCGTCTTGAATTTCTTTGCAACAGGAGAGGATGGATGCTTCCATTGCATACTCTGCCTCTTGCTTTCGGGCTCGTAATGGTGAATCAATGTTTCATCACCAGTGACTATTTGCTGCAGAAAGTTGTCACCTTCTTCACGATAACGAGCCAAGCGTCTGGAACAAATGTCTAAGCGCCTGAGCTTACGCTCCTCTGTCAGTTCCTTAGGCACCCACTTTACTGAACTTAAGGCTGTCATGAATCAGGGAATAGGCAGAACCAACACTCACATTCAGCCTTCCTGCAACCTCTTCAACTGTTATTCTTCTGTTTTCACGAATCAGTTCCAGGGTTCT
>Ga0131853_10015040_pt1 | contig 14164 bp, 16 predicted proteins | sample TergutLab28metaG_FD_92764 | JGI IMG/M metagenome (GOLD analysis project Ga0131853, IMG submission 92764) | Labiotermes labralis P1 segment gut microbial communities from Petit-Saut dam, French Guiana - Lab288 P1 (version 2) (version 2) | ecosystem: Host-associated > Arthropoda: Insects >... | reverse complement strand
GGGCGGCAAGCTTGCGGTATCGGCGGTGAAGGCGCGCGCTTCGTTGCTTGGTCTGCCGTGCTTGCAGCCGGAGCGTATCAAGGATGCGGACGCAGTGCGGCTTCTGCGCGAGTTTAACGCGGATATATTTGTGGTGGCCGCTTACGGGCAGATACTTTCCAGGGAAATATTGGACATGCCGCGGCTGGGCTGTGTGAACGTACACGCCTCCCTCCTGCCCAAGTACCGCGGCGCGGCGCCTATCAACCGCGCCATCATTAACGGCGAGGCGGCCACGGGCATCACTATCATGCAGATGGACGTAGGGTTGGACACAGGCGACATGCTTCTGGCCGAAGAGATCGCCATAGAGGCTGACGACAACGCGGGCAGCCTGCACGACAAGCTGGCCGCGTTGGGCGCGTCCGCGCTCTGCCGCGCCTTGGAGCAGATCGCCGGAGGCTTGGCCAAGCCTGTGCCGCAGGACAACGACCGCGCCACCTACGCCCACATGCTGACGAAGGAAACAGGACGCGTGGACTGGAACGCGGACGCGGCAAGCATTGCAAACCTTGTACGCGGGCTTGCGCCGCGCCCCTGCGCGTGGACGCGCTTGAACGGCGAAACCTTCAAGATATATGCCGCGGAGGCGGACACAGCCGCAGAGGCTTCACGCGCTCCGGGGGAAATTGTTGTAGCCGGCCCGCGGGGGATCGGCGTGGCGGCGGGTGGCGGAGTGCTGTATATCCGCGAGATTCAGCGGCAGAACGGCAAGAGGCTTGCGGCGGAGGAGTTTCTGCGCGGCAACAGCCTTACGCCGGGCGAAAAGTTTGAGAATTGCTAGGGCGTGTTTGAAAACCCGCTTTCGGCGAATTTTCGAGCATAATTTTTTGCCGGGATTAGGAAGCGACGACGACGCGAACCCTCGTGGTTCGCTAGGAGGAGATGACGACGCACGGCGGAAAATTTGCCGAAAATGCGCCGAAATGGGGTTTTCAAACACACCCTAAGGAGTATATGAGCGAATTACACGGAATTGACATACTCTACAGAGACGACGATATGATCGTGGTGCGCAAGCCGCCCGGTATGCCGTGCCAGCCCGACAAGACGGGCGCGGAGGACATGGTGAGCGTGCTTACGGCGGAGCTGCGGGGATACATCGGCCTGGTGCATCGGCTGGACCGGCCGGTGGGCGGGCTGATGGTCTTTGCGCGTAACCCGATCGCCGGGGCGAAGCTTTCGGCACACGCGCACAGCGGCTTCGGCAAGGAATATCTGGCTGTGGTCAGATCCGACGCGCCCCCGCGCGCTTCGGCCGAGCTTCGCAACAGGCTGGTGAAGGACGAGCGCACCAACATGTCGCGCGTGGCGGACAACACGGACGAGGCCGACGCGAAGCCGGCGGTTCTCGACTATACATATGAAGCCACTGCTAACGACCGGGACGGCGAAGCCCTCTACCTTCTGCGCGTGAACCTGCGCACGGGGCGGCACCATCAGGTGCGCGTACAGCTGGCGCACGCCGGTATGCCGATATGGGGCGACGCGAAGTACGGCGCAAAACAGCGCGGACGGCACACCGAAAACATCGCGCTGTGGTCGTGCGGCCTGTCTGTGAAGCACCCGCGCAATGGGCAGGAGATGGCCTTTAGGACATTGCCGGAGGGCGTATATCCGTTTGACCTGTTCGCGCTGAGGTAGTTTGGATGGTGAACATGCACTACTATGAAGATGAGGCATACTCGCAGGGATACGAGCTTGTGGCGGGTATGGACGAGGTTGGGCGCGGGCCGCTGGCGGGGCCGGTGCTGGCTTGCTGTGTGATCCTGCGCAAGGGCGCGCCGCTTGACGGCGTGGACGACTCTAAGAAGCTTTCGCCCAAGAAGCGCGAGAAGCTGGCGGCGATAATCCGGGAACACGCGCTGTCGCTGGGCGTGGGTCTGTGCAGCCACCGCGAGATCGACGAGATGGGCATTTTACACGCGACGCACACCGCCATGGCGCGGGCCGTTTCGCAGATGAAGCTAAGGCCGGAGATCGTGCTGGTGGACGGATATCCCGTGGGCGGCGCGGCCTTTGCGGCCTTGGGCGTGAAGCAGAGGGCGATCGTCAAGGGGGACCGGCTCTCCGTGAGCATCGCGGCCGCGTCCATCGTGGCCAAGGTGGTGCGGGACCGCCTTATGTGTACGCTTGCCCAAGTCTATCCGGCCTACGAATTTGAGACGCACAAGGGCTACGGCACGCCAAAGCATGTCGCGGCCATAAGGGAACACGGAGCCTGCGACATTCACCGGCGCACGTTTTTGAGTAACATTAGACCTCTTCCGAAACTGGACGATACCGGATTTGCGGATCAGTTTCGCGCAAGGCTAGGAGCTGATGACGCCGCGAACCCTTGCGGTTCGCTGGGAGTAAGCGACGACGCATTGCGTGAAACTGGCCGCAAAGATGGTGTCGTCCAGTTTCGGAAGAGGTCTATTAGGAGTGAGCAGGATGAAGGACGGTGAGAAACCCACCGCGCACAAGCAGGCCTATGCCCTACAGTACAACCCCGCCGAACAGGCGCCCAAGGTCGTAGCCGCCGGGCGCGGTTATCTTGCCGAGAAGATCCTGGACAAGGCGCGGGAGTTTAACATTCCCACACACGTGGACGCCGCCTTGGCCGACGAGCTGGCAAAGGTGGACGTGGGCGGCAGCATCCCGCCGGAGCTGTACGAGGTTGTGGCGCAGGTGCTGGTGTTCATCGGCAATTTGGATAGGTACAAGCTGGAAGAACAGGCCGCTAAGCGGCTTCGTTCGTGAACGCGAAGGACGGCCGGCGGGAGTTCGGCAGAATGGGCGAGGAAGTAGCCGCGCGTTATCTGGAGGCCAACGGCTACGGCGTGCTTGCGCGGAACTACCGCCGCGAGGGTTGTGAAGTTGACATAATCTGCCGTGCGCCCTGCGGCTGCCTGGTGTTCACCGAGGTTAAGACGAGATCGCGCGGAACCTACGGCGAAGGCTTCGAGGCTGTCGAACGCGTGAAACAGGCGCGTATAGTGAAGGTCAGTTTGTCCTACATATCAGAGCATGTGGCCGGCGACTGCGACATACGGTATGATGTCGTAAGCGTGACCATCGGCGGCTTTGAAAATACTATAGAACACTTCGTCAACGCGTTTGACGCGTGTTGAGGAGATATCAGCTATGAAGATTAACGACTGCAACGGGCTGAAATATGTTACCTTCGACAATATATCGGCCACCGGCCTTGTGAACCACGCCTTCAGCACGCGTGTGGGCGGTGTGTCCGAAGGCTGTTTCGATTCGCTGAATCTGGGGCTTAGCAGGGGAGACGTGCGCGAACACGTGCAGGAGAACTACCGCCGCATATCGAGGGCGGTGGGCTTTAACTGGAACAACGCCGTGTTCTCGAACCAGTCCCACGAAATAAACGTACATCGCGCCACGGCGCAGGATCGCGGAAACGGCGTTACGCGCCCGACCACGGTGCGTGATACCGACGGATTCGTCACGAATGTTGAGAACGTGGTGCTGCAAACATTCCACGCGGACTGCGTACCCGTGTTCCTTGTGGATCCTGTGCGGCGGGCGGCGGGGCTTGCCCACGCGGGCTGGAAGGGCACCCTGCGCGAAGTGGCCGCCGTCACCCTGCGGCGTATGACTGCCGAGTTCGGCACGGATCCGGCGGATGTCTTGGCCGGCCTCGGGCCCGGCGTGGGGCCGGAATACTTCCTGGTGGACGCTGATGTGGCCGAGAGGTTCCACACAGAGCTGCCCTTCTCCGCCGAATTCACCATACAACACGCCGACAAGCTCACGATAGACCTGTGGAAGGTGAACCGCCGAAGCTTGGAAAACGCGGGCGTAAAGCCGTCGAACATCGAGGATTCGGGGCTTTGCACGTATACCCGCGCGGATCTGTTCTATTCGCACCGCCGCATGGGCGCGACCGACCGCGGCGCGATGGCGGCCTTTATTGAGATAAGGGTCTGTGAGTAAATAAACTTCCACAGCTTCCGCAGGATTTTTGTGCGGATGCAAGGAAGTGACGACGACGCGAACCTTTGTGGTTCGCCAGAAGGAGCTGACGCAGCAACCGTGCAAAAAGACAAGGAAGATGGGAAGTTTATTTACTCACAGACCCTAAAGACGGGGTGCGGCGAATGTTGATCACAGGCGTTGAACCGGACAGCATCGCGGAGGAGCTGGGCATAGAGCCGGGGGACAAGCTAGTGAGCATAGGCGGCGTGATGCCAAAGGATGTGTTCGACTACCGCTACATCATGGACAGCGAGAGCCTGGAGGTATGTGTCGAGAAGCCGGACGGCCAAGCCTATATCTATGAAGTGGAGAAGTACGCCGACGAGGATCTGGGTCTGTGCTTCGAAACAGCCTTGATGGACAAACCCGCCCGCTGCAGCAACAAGTGTATATTCTGCTTCATCGACCAACTGCCGCCGGGTATGCGCGAAAGCCTCTACTTCAAGGACGACGACATTCGGCTGTCCTTCCTGCAAGGCAACTATGTAACTCTCACGAACATCAGCGACGCGGAGTTTGCCCGCCTGATGTCCTACCATCTCTCGCCGATCAACATATCGGTACACGCCATGGATCCCGCCCTGCGCGCACGCATCATGCTGAACCCGAAAGCGGCGGACATATCGAAGCGGCTGGACGCTCTGCGCGACGCGCGTATCGAGATGAACTTCCAGATCGTGCTGATGAAGGGGATCAACGACGGGGCGTACATGGACGACACGATACGCGCTCTTGGGGCGTATATGCCCTTGGCGCGCAGCCTGTCGGTGGTGCCTGTGGGGCTGACGAAGTTTCGAGCCGGCCTGCCGTACCTGCAAACCTTCACGAAGCAGGACGCCGCGCGGGTTCTCGAGCAGGTGCGGGACCGGAACGCGGAGTTTAAACGGGAACACGGCACGTCCTTCGTATACGCGGCGGACGAATTCTATCTGAAAGCGGAGGAGCGGCTGCCCGCCTATGATTATTACGAGGACTTCCCGCAGATAGAAAACGGCGTGGGTATGCTGACCGCGCTTGACAAAGAATTCCGGGATGCAATGGCCGCGCGCCGGGCAACAAATATGCGGGCCGCGCGGACGAGCGTGGTGACGGGAAAGGCCGCATTCAGTACCATTTCACGCTTGGCAGACATTTCCTGTAAAAAATTTGGGCTTGACATTAACACGATTTGCGTTGATAATAGGATATTCGGGGAAGATATTACGGTGTCGGGGCTTCTGACAGGCGGGGATATTTCCAGCTGTTTGTCGGAGCTTTCGCGCGAAGAATTGGGTGAGAGGGTGTTGCTGCCCTTGAACATGTTTAGAAGCGGCACCGATACCTTCCTGGACGGGACAACGGCGGCGCAGCTTGCTGAATCCTTATCCGTTACTGTAAGCATTGTGGAAACGAGAGGACAAGCGTTTCTTGAGGCTATATTATCTTAAAAGGGGTGGCGCCGGTGAATAACGGCAGACATGTTATGAGGAAGTCGCTTAGCATGAGGATCACGATCATAATCTTTATGCTGATGATTGTTAACGTAGTTGTTATAGTGGGAGCGGGAACGTTGATCTTCTACAATGACGGCCGCGTTATGAACCTTGTTTTCTTGGCATTGATCTCCGCCGTGGTGAACGGGCCGCTGATATACTTCGGCGTAACGCGGATGTTGCAGCGCGCGCTGAACAGGCTAGATTCAAGCATCCAGGCGTTCTCAAACGGCGAACTTGTGTTTCGAACGCGCAAGGAAAACGAGCCGGACTCCGTGGGCAGGATCTATATGTCCTTCGGAAAGCTTGCCGGAACCTACTCGATGCTCATCCAGGATCTTAAATATATGGCGGAAGAGCACAAGCTCGGCCACTATAACGTGCGCATAGACGAAAGCAAGTACACAGGCAACTTCGCCAACATCGTCAAAGAGATCAACGAGATGACATTCCTCTACGTTGACGACACCGTTGAGATCCTTAGGGTTCTGAAGGAGTTCGGCAACGGCAACTTTGACGTGCAGGTTCGCAAGTATGAAGAGAACTGGGCATGGGCGAATGAGGTTATGAACGATATGCGCGAAAACTTGCAGCATGTTGTTGACGAGATAAACATGCTTGCGGAAAACGCGTCCAGGGGCAACTTCAACGTGACTGTGGACGAGGGCAACGCCACGGGCGAATTCAAGCTTATGTTCAGGCGCATGAACGAATTCATCCGCAATATCAACGAACCTCTCTCGAAGATCGAACACAACGTGCTGATAATGTCGCAGGGCGACTTCTCGCCGCTGGACGACAAGTTCCAGGGCGTGTTCGAAAACTTGCGCAACAGCTGTAACGTAACAAACGCAAGATCCGAAAAGACTATCAACGACATTGCCGAAATACTCAAGTCCATAGCGCAGGGAGACCTTACGGTAACAGGCCACGACAAGATCATCTACGCGCCCATACGCGAGGCTATCGGCACCATCCTGGAGTCGCTCAACAATTCCATGACAGAGATAAACGCCATGGCCGACAAGCTGGACATCTCCTCCGATATTTTGGAGGAAAACTCGGCTTCGCTGGCAAACAGCACCAGCATACAGGCTTCCACAGTGGAAGAGCTTCACGCAAGCATGGAGCAGATGTCCGCAAACGCCACGCTCAGCAGCAAGAGCGCGGAAAACGCGGCAAGGCTCTCGAAGGAGTCCGACGATTACGCACGCGCTGGCGACAAGGACATGCGCCTTATGCTTGTGGCGATGGAACGCATCAAGGAATCCAGCTCGAACATTTCCAAGGTTATCCGCGTTATCGAGGACATAGCTTTCCAGACAAACTTGCTTGCCCTCAACGCGTCGGTGGAAGCCGCAAGAGCGGGGGAACACGGCAAGAGCTTCGCCGTTGTGGCTGACGAAGTGCGCACGCTGGCATCCCGTAGCCATACGGCCGTGAAGGATACCACGGCTCTTATCGAGGACTCGATCAACAAGGTTGACAGCGGACTCAAGAACGTGGAGGACGTGGAGGAATCCCTCGCCAAGATCGTGGAGGACGTGTCGCAGGTTTCGGAGATGATCGGCCATATCTCCAATGTTTCCGAAGAGCAGAGCAGCTCGCTGGAACAGCTGTTGCAGGCCGTGGACAGCATGTCCAACGTCTTACAGGATAATTCGCGGGCGTCGCAGGACTGCTCCACGGTTTCGAAGGAAGTTGCGGATCAGGCCAGAGTTCTGAAGAACATGGTCTCGTTCTACAAGCTCCGCGGAAGATAATACGCAGCACGAAAGGATACTACAATGCCAAAGCCCGTTGTCGCAATAGTCGGCCGGCCAAATGTGGGGAAGTCAACTCTGTTTAACAGGCTGGCCGGCGAACGCATCTCGATAGTTGAGGATACACCGGGCGTAACGCGCGATCGGATTTACGCCGACGCGTCGTGGCTGAACCACGACTTCACCTTGGTGGACACCGGCGGGCTGGAGCCTGATTCCGACGAGATACTCTTCCGCCAAATGTTCCGCCAGGCGGAGCTTGCCATGGAGACCGCCGACGTAATACTCTTCGTGGTGGACGTAAAGACCGGCGCGACGGACGCTGATGTGGAGATCGCGAACCTTCTGCGCAAACACCGCAAGCCCGTGCTGCTTATCGTAAACAAGGTGGACGTCATGACGAAGGAGAACCTTGACGTCTACGAGTTCTATACGCTTGGCCTTGGCGAGCCTATTTCCGTTTCGGCGGGGCAGGCCCTGGGGCTTGGCGACATGCTGGACGAAGTTGTGGCGCGTTTCCCGGATGGTGTTGGAGCGGACGACGACGCGGACTGTATAAAGGTGGCCATAGTCGGCAAGCCCAATTCCGGCAAATCATCCCTTATCAACCGCATCCTGGGCGAGGAGCGGGTGATCGTCAGTGACATCCCCGGCACCACGCGCGACGCTATTGATACATATGTGGAGCGCGAAGGCCGGCGGTACATGCTGATAGACACGGCGGGCATACGCCGCAAGAGCAAGATCCGCGAGAACATCGAGAAATACAGCATTGTACGCGCCGTGGCGGCCATTGAACGCGCGGATGTCTGCATATTGATTATCGACGCGCAGGAGAACATCAGCGACCAGGACACCAAGATCGCCGGCATTGCGCACGAACGCGGAAAGGCCGCCATCGTGGCCGTAAACAAGTGGGACACCATCGAGAAGGACACCCACACCATGAAGAAGTTCCAGATCGACCTTGAAACGGAGCTTGCATACATGCCTTACGCGCCGAAGATGTTTATTTCGGCCTTGACGGGTCAGCGCGTTCCGAAAATATTCGAGATGATCAAAACTGTGTCGGAGAATTCGGCTCTGCGTGTGTCCACGGGTGTGCTTAACGAGGTGTTGGCGGAGGCCACGGCCGTGGTACAGCCGCCGAGTGATAGAGGCAAGGCTCTGCGCATATACTACGCTACACAGGTTTCGGTGAAGCCGCCGACGTTCATCCTCTTCGTAAACGACAGCAAGCTGATGCACTATTCCTACAGACGTTACATCGAGAACCAACTGCGCGCGGCCTTCGGCTTTGTCGGAACGCCCATACACTTTATCGTGAGGAACAAGGAGTAGCACGGGATGGAATTTCTTATGGAATCGGGAATGTTCCGCGTAGCGGCATTGCTGATCGGGTATATTTTGGGCAATGTGCAGACATCCTACCTATTTGGCAGGATGTTTCGCGGTACGGATATACGCGACCACGGTTCGGGCAACGCCGGCACCTCCAACACGATACGCACCTTCGGCGCGGGTGTCGGCGCACTGGTCTTTGCTGTGGACGTTCTCAAGGCAGTTGCGGCGTTCGCGCTGTGCATGTACATTTTCGGCGGCGTCCACGGGCTGATTCCTGGGGTCTACGCGGGCGCGGGCGTGGTGCTTGGCCACAACTTTCCCGCCATCATGGGCTTTCGCGGCGGCAAGGGTATCGCTTCCACCATCGGTGTGATGATCTGCGTTGTTGACTGGCAGATGGCCTTGATCCTTGTGGTGCTTGGCCTTGCGCTGTTGTTCGGCACCAAGATGGTGTCCGTTGCGTCCCTCGCGCTGACCTTGGCGTTTCCTGTGCTGCTGCTGACCTTTGGCTACGCCGCGGAGGTTGTTGCGGTGTCGGCCTTGCTGACGGTTCTGGCGTGGGTGCTGCACAGGGGGAACATCCGGCGGATTCTGGCGGGCGACGAGCGTAAGCTCAGCCTTGGCAAGGGCGGGTGACCGGCATGAGCGTGCGCAAGGAAAAGGAAAAGTTACGACCTGGGGAGCGCGGCGAGATAATGGGCGCGCTTTCGTTGTTCACGCACATTGGGCTGACGATGCTCATTTGTATCGCGGGCTGTACCTTTGTGGGAATATTCCTGGATAATCGGCTGGGCACGGGCCCGGTGCTGATGTTTGTGTTCATTCTGCTTGGCATAGCGTCGGCCTTTTGGTCGGCTTACAAAATTATTATCAAGACGATGAAGTAGGTGACGGCATTGTCGAACTTAACAGATATGGCGAAGAAGCTGATTGTCGGAGTTATCATACTCTTCTTCGCGATTGCCGCCGGGGCGTTTGTGTTCTTCCGCGGCGACATTTACGGGTTTATCGAGTTTGCGCTGGGGCTGTTCCTGGGTTCGCTCTGCGCGTGTATGCGGGTTGTGTCCATGGATATCACCGTGCGCAAGAGCGTCGAAAGCGGGAAGTCCGGCGTTGTGGCCTTCCTTTTGCGTTATGTTTTCACGGTGGTTGTTGTTGCGGCCGCGGCGTTGATAGACATTTTCAACCTCTGGGCGACTGTCGCGGGGCTGCTTTCCCTGCAAGTTGCGGCGTATATCGTTCCGCTTGTCTCAAAAGAAGAATAAGTTATTGGTTACGTGTTGACACAATTCATTAAAATAGTGTAAAATAGTGAAGGCAGTTATGAAATTAACATATAGAAAGAGGAGGGGAGAATGGCATGGATGGCATGGAGAGTGGTTCGGGAACCGTAGCGGGGCAGTTGAACATCGAGTTCTACGGTTATCTGTTCGGTTTCGAGAACCTGTGGCTTACCGAATCTTTGCGGAACATGTGGATCATCAGCGCGGCTATGATTGTTGTGGCGGTGTTGATACGTATCGGCATGTCTAAGTGGGATCCGGACAACCCAACCGGCGTCCAGAACGCTGTAGAGGCAATCATCGAGACGTTCCACAACTATGTACGATCCGTCATGGGCGACAAGTATGCCTACTATGGAAACTGGTACTTCACGGTGTTTTTCCTGATACTGTTTTCAAACTTGTCGGGGCTGGTGCTTCTGCGCAACCCAACGGCGGACATAACGCTGACCTTCGCGTTTTCGCTGACAACGTTCGCCATTATTCACGTGTCGGGCATTATCAGGAGCAAGGGCAACTACTTCAAGGGATACCTTGCGCCGCACCCCGTAATGCTTCCGCTGAATATCATCGGCGAAATCGCCCCGGCGATATCGCTGGCGATGCGTCTTTTCGGCGTTGTGGTGGGTGGTCTTACGGTTAGCGTATTGGTGTACAATGTTGCACCATGGCCGGCGCGTATCGGCTTCCCGGCTCTGATCCACGGTTATTTCGACCTTTTCAGCGGAGTGCTTCACGCATTTATCTTCCTTACGCTGAGCCTTGTGTTCATCAGGAACAAGCTTCCTGAATAGGACATAGTTCTTCAAGGGCTGAGTACACGCCCGACCACAATCATCATATCTTTGGGAGGAATTGTAAATGGAATTGTTACCTCTGGAACTTGTAATGGCTTTTTCCGCTCTTGGCGCGGGTGTAGCGGTTTGCGCAGGTCTTTGCACCGCTATCGGCCAGGGTTTTGTCGCCGGCAAGACTGTTGAGGGTATCGCGCGTCAGCCCGAAGCACGCGGCTCGCTCATGTCCACAATGCTTATCGGTTGCGCCATCTCCGAAACATCCGGTATCTACGGCCTTGTTATCGCCCTGATACTGCTCTTTGCCAACCCTTTCATGTAAGAAGGCTTGCCGTGCGGCCTGCGCCGTACTATTCTGAATGAAAGGAGTGGTGAGTTTGAATCACTTGATGCACAGCTTGAGTTCCGATGTTGTCCTGCTTACGGGCGGGCAGCCCCGTATGCTTGGGTTTGACGAAGCTCTGGTCTTTGGCATAGGCTTTAACGTGCTGAACGTGGCGGTGCTGGCGTATATCCTCTGGAAGGTGCTGTACGGCCCTGTCAAGAAGTTCTTGGCGGATCGCGAAGCCCGCGTGAAGTCGCAGATAAGCGACGCCGAGGCAATGCGCAAGGACGCCGAAGGCTACAAGAGCGAGTATTCCGCAAAGCTTGGCGAGATCGACAACGAAAAAACAGGTATCCTGGACAGCGTGAAGAAACGCGCTCTCACCGACGAAGCCGCAATCATCAAGAAGGCGAATGAATCGGCGGAGCAGCTGAAGTCCCGCGCATATGAAGATATCGAGCGCGAAAAGGACAAGGCCAAGGATGAAATGAAGAAGCAGATACTCGAACTCTCGACAATTCTCACAATGCGCTATATCTCGGGAGCTATCGACAGCAGCCACCAAGACAAGCTTCTTGACGACATTATCGAGGAAATGAGGGTTGCTAAGTGGCAGAGCTAGTTTTCAGCCGTTATAGCGAAGCCTTCTTCGACCTTGCCCGGCAAACCGGCCAAATGGAACGCTTTGCCGACGACGCGAAGCTTGTGCTGACCGCGCTTGACACAAGCCCGCAGGCGGAGGGCGGCAGCAATCTTGGCGAGTTCCTGTGCCACCCGCAGATATCCGAGGCCGACAAGATCGGCGTGCTGGAGGCTTCGTTAAAGGGCAAGGTAGCTGACGAGACTGTCGGGCTTATCGTAGTGATAATCAGGAAGCAGCGCGAAAGCGAGCTTGCCGATATCTTGAGGTCCTTCCTGAAAAAGGTGGACGAGTTTAACAGGCTTGCCCAGGCGCACATAACCTCCGCCGTACCCATTGACGAAGGACGCCTGGAGACCATCCGCGGCATCCTTAGCGAGAAGTTCGGCAAGAAGATCGTGATAACTACCAGCATCGACAAGGATCTCATTGGCGGCTTAAAAGTATTGATCCAAGGCTATAGCTTCGACCGAACCATAAAAGGATCTATCAACGAGCTTAAAGCCGGTATCTATTAGTAAAGAGGTGGTTGACGGATGATGCTACGACCCGAGGAGATAGCCTCGGTTATTAAGGATCAGATACAAGCATATTCCTCGAAGCTCGAAGTTTCTGAGGTCGGGAGCGTTATAAAGGTGGGCGACGGTATCGCGCACGTTTATGGCCTGGAGGCCGCGATGAGCGGGGAACTGCTGGAGTTTGAAGGCGGCGTAATGGGCATCACGCTGAACCTTGAAGAGGACAGCATCGGTGCGGTTCTTATGGGGCCTGACAAGGGCATTAACGAGGGCAGCCTGGTTAAGCGCACTTACAAGGTTTCGGAAGTTCCCGTCGGCGACGCTATGATGGGGCGTGTGGTAGATGCCCTTGGCCAGCCTATCGACGACAAGGGGCCGATAGCCGCTTCCGGCACGCGCCCGATAGAACGCGTCGCCCCAGGCGTTATCACGCGCCAGGAAGTTAATGTGCCGTTGCAAACGGGCATCAAGGCCGTAGACGCCATGATACCCATTGGACGCGGGCAGAGAGAGCTTATCATAGGCGACAGGCAGACGGGCAAGACGACCCTCTGCATCGACACAATACTCAACCAGAAGGGCAAGGACTGCCGCTGTATCTACGTGGCCATAGGCCAGAAGGCCTCTTCTGTTGCGGCCATTGTGCGCACGCTTACGGAACACGGCGCGATGGAGTACACCACCGTAGTCTGCGCAACGGCCAGCGATCCCGCCCCGCTGCAATATATCGCGCCGTACTCCGCTACGGCCATCGGCGAAGAGTGGATGGAGAACGGCAAGGACGTACTGGTGATCTACGATGATTTGAGCAAGCACGCCGTGGCGTACCGCGCGCTCAGCCTGTTGCTGCGCCGCCCGCCGGGCCGCGAAGCTTATCCCGGCGACGTATTCTACCTCCATTCGCGCTTGCTGGAACGCGCGGCGAGAATGGCTCCGGAGTTCGGCGGCGGATCCCTCACGGCTCTGCCGATCATCGAGACCCAGGCCGGCGACATCTCCGCCTACATCCCCACAAACGTTATCTCCATCACCGACGGGCAGATCTTCCTCGAGACGAACATGTTTAACGCGGGCGTGCGCCCGGCCATCAACACGGGGCTTTCCGTTTCGCGCGTGGGTGGTGCGGCGCAGACCAAGGCCATGAAGAAGCTGGCCGGGCCTGTGCGTATCGAGCTTGCCCAGTATCGCGAGCTTGCGGCGTTTGCCCAGTTCGGCTCGGATCTCGACAAGGACACGCTGGAGCGGCTGCGCGCCGGCGAACGCCTTACGGAGATATTCAAGCAGAAGCAGTACAGCGGCATGGCGGTGGAGCATCAGACCATTGTGCTGTATGCCATCACGCGGAAGTTTATGGCGGATGTGGAAGCCTCGAAGGTGTCGGAGTTTGAGAAGCGTCTTGTGCAGTACATGGACGAGACACACGCGGACATCGTGGAGGAGATCCGTTCGACACGCGACATTTCGCAGGACAACGACGGAAAACTCGCCGCGGCTATCGAAGCATTTAAGAAGAGCGAAAATATAAGCGACCTATAGGAAGTGTCATATGCCTACAATGAAGGCCATCAAAGGCAGGATCAAGAGCGTTAAAAGCACGCAGCAGATAACCAAGGCGATGAACCTTGTTGCGACGTCCAAGCTTTCACGCGCGCGTGACAGGCTTCGGAAGGAACGCCCTTATTCCGAACAAATGCGCCTGTTGCTGGCACGCATAGCGCGGGATGTGGACCTTTCTATACACCCATATTTTGCGCCCGGCCTTGGCGAAAAGACCTTGATAGTGCTGGTTACAGGCGACAGAGGGCTGTGCGGGGGTTATAACACCAACGCCTGCCGCGCGTGTAACGAGCTTCTGGGCAAGTTCCCGAACGCCGAGTTTGTGTGTGTGGGCAGCAAGGGACGTGATTATTACGCAAGGCGCGGCAAGACCGTGGTCAACACTATCACGGGCATAACCGAAACGCCGATACCGCCTGACGCGCAGGAGATCGCGCAGACG
>Ga0131853_10015035_pt1 | contig 14165 bp, 20 predicted proteins | sample TergutLab28metaG_FD_92764 | JGI IMG/M metagenome (GOLD analysis project Ga0131853, IMG submission 92764) | Labiotermes labralis P1 segment gut microbial communities from Petit-Saut dam, French Guiana - Lab288 P1 (version 2) (version 2) | ecosystem: Host-associated > Arthropoda: Insects >... | reverse complement strand
GCAAACGGCTCGTTTCGTGTTCACGTTTTGACGCGAAAAAGCGATAACAACGATGTAATTCAGCAACTTAGAATTGAGCCGTCGGAATGAAAAAAGACGACTATAAGCAATTTATTTCGGCGTGGTTTGCCGAGGACATCGGCGATGGCGACCACACAACGCTTTCGAGCATTCCCGCGACTGCCGTCGGAAAATCGCAGTTGATAATTAAAGAAAACGGCGTACTCGCAGGCGTAGAAGTAGCGCGAGAAATTTTTCGCGCTTTCGACCCGACTTTAAAAATGACCGTTTCCATTCAAGATGGCGCAGAAGTAAAATCGGGCGACATTGCTTTTGTGGTCGAGGGAAAAATTCAATCACTTTTGCAAACCGAACGCCTGATGCTCAACATTATGCAACGAATGAGCGGAATTGCCACACGCACGCGCGAATATGTGAAAGCGTTGGAAGGAACAAAAACGCGCATTCTCGACACGCGCAAAACAACGCCCGGACTTCGCCTGCTCGAAAAAGAAGCCGTGCGAATTGGCGGCGGCGTAAATCACCGTATCGGTTTGTTTGATATGATTTTGTTGAAAGACAATCACGTCGATTTTGCAGGCGGAATTGAAAATGCCATTCGCGGAGCGCAAAAATATTTGGCGAAAAAAGGCAAAAATTTGAAAATAGAAATCGAAGTCCGCACATTCGACGAACTTGCGCAGGTACTTGAAATCGGCGGAATTGACCGAATAATGTTAGATAATTTTTCGCCCGACAACACGCGCAAAGCAGTGGAAATTATCAACGGAAAATACGAAATCGAATCATCGGGCGGAATTACATTCGACACAATGCTCGATTATGCGCGTTGCGGAGTTGATTATATTTCTGTTGGTGCGCTCACTCATTCGGTCAAAAGCTTGGATATGAGTTTTAAAGCTGTTTAGACTGTTAGACGTAAGACTTTTAGACGATAGACAAATAGAAATTTATAAACGGCTTGGAAAGCCGCATTTTAATAACCGCAGGTTTCAACCTGCGGACTGCGGAAAACAAGAAAGCACTGAAAAATCAGTGCTTTCTTGTACTCGAAGTGGGAGTAAAATAATGCAATCTCACAAAATCAAAGAAAATCATTTTTATTGCTCAAATATATTGAATGACAGCTTGTTGTTGAAAAACAAATTGCAGGTTGTTGAAAAATAATTGCACGAAATTATTTTTATGTGGTGCAAGTTTAGTATATTTGCACCACCATTTGAAAACAATATTTTATGGCAACTGTAACCGCATTTATTCGCACAATCAAAACCAACAAAAATAAGTCGATAAATGTCCGTTTTCGATTAAGAGACGGCAGAGATTTTCAAATATTCCACAAAAGCGACATTTTGGTGCTACCCGACAAGTGGGACGAAAAACAACAAAAGATTAAAGCACGTTGTTTGATTGACGAACAAGAACGCAAAGATTTTGACAAATCAATTTCTGACCGCAAAGATTTAATTCATTCAATTTATTTACAAAAAGGTAAAATTCTGACTTCGGATTTGCTCGAAACGGAAATAGACAAAGCATTTAATCCTGAAAAATACGAAACACCACAACAAGCATTTTTTGAAGCATTTGATGAGTTTTTGGTAAAACGGAAATTGTCAGATGTTAGAGAAAAAAATTTTATGGTATTGAAACGAGCTTTGCAACGGTACGAATTATTTGTGTCGGTAAATGAAAGAAAAGACTACAAATTAGAACTTGACGATATTACAAGCGAAACGATTGTGGATTTTGAAAGTTTTTTGCGTAATGAACATACCCTATATGATGAGTACAAAGATATTTACGATAAATTTCCAGCAATGACAAACGTAGCACGAAAAGCCTCTAAACCTCAGCCAAGAGGCACGAATACGATAAATGCGCTTTTCAATAAACTTCGGGCTTTCTTTAATTGGTGTTTAGATACAGAAAAAACAACAAATAGACCATTCAAGAGATACGAAAGCAAGCCCGATTTGTACGGCACACCTATTTATATAACGATTGACGAGCGAAATCAAATTTATAATACCGACCTGTCAAATCGACCAAGTCTTGCCATACAGCGAGATATATTCGTTTTTCAATGCCTTGTTGGCTGTCGTGTTTCCGACCTTTATAAATTCACAAAGCACAATATTATTAATGATGCAATAGAATATATTCCACGAAAAACAAAAGGCGAAAATCCGGATACTATTCGTGTTCCTCTTAACACAACAGCAAAAGAAATAACAAAAAGATATTCGAGTTTTGACGAAAAAACATTGTTTCCTTACATATCAGCACAAAAATACAATGATGCAATAAAAGAAATATTCAGAATATCAGAAATAACACGCATTGTAACTGTTCTTAATCCGACCACAAGAGAAGAAGAAAAAAGACCTATCAATGAAATTGCAAGTAGCCACCTTGCTCGCCGTACATTTTGCGGAAATCTTTATAAAAAAGTAAAAGACCCTAATCTTGTGGGAAAATTGAGCGGACACGCAGAGGGAAGCAAAGCCTTTGCCCGATACCGTGATATTGACGAAAATATGAAAAAAGAATTAGTAAGTTTGATTGAATAAAATTTTGAAATATGGAAACACAAGACAAATTTTTGAATATGCCGATTTTTGATATGGTTGATTTATACTTTTCAGCATTTGACAAATTGAAAATGTTGTATTTTTATAATGTCAATATTTATGCTTGTGATGATAATCAGTACTGGCGTGATAAGTATTCAGAGGCAACAAATGACACAAATATTTTTTCGGTAGATTTGCAGGCAATAAAAAAACAAATTGCTATTAATTTGCACAACAACAGAAACAATGAAAAATTTTTGAAAAACTATATCAAGGACAAATATCTTTCTGTAAAAAATGAATTGATAACGATTAACAAAGCGTATATCGAGTACAACGTTTGTCTGTTTGTAGAAATGAAATTGAAAGCAAAAGCGAGAAGCACACCATTTTTCAATAATTTGTGCATTTTAATAGCCAATACAACTATCGAGGATTTTTACAACGCAATGACAAAAGAACTCGAAAATGGATATAATTCTATAATGAAATTATTTGCTGACAATGATACTAAAAGCGAAATTAACGCCAAGCCCAAAACAGATGACACGCCCGCTCTGCAACAAACTTTTTCCGATTACTTACATCACAGCGATAAAACCGCCTTGTTGAAAAAATTAAACGAATTATTAGATGGTAAAAAAGGGAAAGATGTAGCAAAAGTATTAGAGGCATTGCAAAATAAAAATTATTTACAAAAAAACTCATACAATACCACCGATGTGATTTCGGAATTTAATTTAAGTTGCAGTAGGCAATCAATAACCAATTATTTAAATAAAGGCAATATTCCAAAAGACGAAATTCAACAAATAGTCGATTTACTACCATAAAAGTAAATTTGAAATAAAAGAAAAACGTAGCGAAAAGTCGCTGCGTTTTTTTGTGTTTTAATTGCCATTGTTGCATCTCGTTGCCGACAACGAAAAGCAATTGCAAATACTTGCAATTCAGCATTTTACTGATTTATCTTTGCGGCGTGAAACCGAAACAAATACGCTTAGCGTTTCGAGGCGGGATGGTTTAGCGCACCAAGAACGCTCACAAAAATCTTAATTCTTAAAAAATGAGTATTCAAGAATTATTATCACAGCAACAAATTACTGTTTCGCTCACAGGCGAACAGCTGAATGAATTTGCAAGTCAAATTTTGAGTGGTGCACGTTCCATTTATGAAAAAAAGGAAGAGTCGGAAAAGTATTTAACAAGAAAACAGGCATCTGAAATTTTAGACGTAAACCTTGCTACACTTTGGCGATGGAATAATGAAAATTATTTGTGTTCTATCGAAATCGGGGGCAAAAGGCGGTACAAGCTATCTGACATCAATAAAATCTTGAAAGTGGAGGTGTAATATGAAAGAAAAACAAAAGGGCGTTACCGCCCCCGAAACACAGCGCAAAGATAATACCATTTCTTTGAAAATGCAAGTATTATCATTGCTAAAAAATGGCGAAAAAATTACAGTAAAAGCAACAAGTCGCTACCTAAATTGTAATGATGTCAGAAAAGCAATCAGCGCGCTTCGTAAAGACGGTTATATTATCGGCGACTATTGGTCGGGTGTAGGTAACCGCCGACACAAGATTTATTTTCTTGTTCCCGACAATCAATTATCATTATTTGAGAAAGGGTGTTCGCTATGATGTATGAAAGTTATGAAGTTATAAAACTTAAAAAGCTGATTGGCGAATTACAGAGCGAGTTTGCAAATCCGAAAACTCCCGACTTTGTCAAAAGGAAAATTCAAGAAAGAATAATGTTTTTGCAGAATGATATTTTGCCAAACATTCAGCGAAATACAATGATTATTCATAGCGAAATATCAAAATATGCTGTTTGCGCCTTTGAAATGGCTACAAAATACAACTGCAATATGGTAGTGGCTTGTTTTCCTATCAAATCCGACTATGTGAACAAGCCGATAGTAGGCGTTGCAAATCCTAATGAACTTTCGAGATTTAACGCTCCCGGTACGATGCAAGTATATTGTAAGGAACTTGAAATTATCAATACAGACGGAAACGAGGTATCATTCGAGCCGATTAAATTAACACTATCAACCGAATTATTATGAATGAAAATGAAATAACATACAATTTAAGAGAAAATGCCGACTTTGATTTTGATGGTCTTCTTATCGACTTATCAAAGAATATTCGAGAGCCTCAACCTCTCATCTCTTTGGCTGAAAAACCGATTTTCACTCGTGGTAATATCAGTTGCATTAGTGGCAAAGCAAAGAGCCGTAAAACGTTTCTAATTGGCTTATTTTCGGCGCAATTTCTTGAAATAAACGATACTTCAAAGATTGTTATTTTCGACACGGAACAGGCAATATTCCACGTGCAAAAAGCCACTAAAAGAATACACAGACTTTTAGAGTTTGACGACAACCGCAACGACAACCGTATTCGTGTTTTTACCTTGCGTGAATTAACCACTGAAAAACGGCGTGAATTTGTTAGAAATGCAATCCAACACTTCCGCCCCGATTTAATTTTTATTGACGGCGCAAGGGATTTAATGAACGATTTTAACAGCATTTCCGAAAGCTCGGAACTTGTAAATCTGTTAATGAATTTGTCGAGTGTTCACAACTGCCATATTTGCGTTGTACTGCACGAAAACAAAGCAGATAACAGTTTGCGAGGACACGCCGGTACAGAGTTGCAAAATAAATCTGAAACGGTTATCAGCGTTGAGGCTGACGGCGATGTGTCGGCAGTAAACCCGAAGTATTGCCGTAATCTTCCATTTGAAAAGTTTTATTTTCGAGTGAATGAAAACGGATTGCCCGAATATTGCGAGCCGTCTTTGAAGCCAAAAAACACCGACAAACTCCAAGAACTGTTTAGGGAACTTTTGCCCGAAAATACTACTTTGAGTTATGCAGAGTTGCGGAGTAAGGTAATGGAGCGTTGCGAAATAAAAGACAAAACCGCTGAAAAGAAAATTAAGACGGCAACAGAAGAAATGATAATTGTAAAAAATTCAGTTGGACATTATCATTTATTTGTGCCGGAATATGTAGAAGAAACCCAAAGTAATTTACCTTTTTAATATGTTACCATCAACCCAAAATACACCCTTACCCTCAACCCTCATTTTGCATATATATATATGCAAAAAAATGAGGGTGAAAAGGGTTTAGGGGAAATAAGGGTAAAATAGGGTAAAATAGGGTAAAATAGGGTAAATGAGGGTAAAAAATGAGGGTATTGTGAGGGTTATTGATTATCAATGAGTTAAGCAAATAAATTAAATTAAACATTTGAATATGAACGATATAATACAATTATTAGACAAATACGATGCGAGCAAGGCAAAAAAACAGCGAAAAAAGCCGTATCGAAAGCCCGAAAGTGTCAAGCAATTTGAAGCGGAATACAAAACATTCTATTATCAAGATAAAAATATGCCTATTGATTGGCAGGTAAAACCAAATTTCAGAGACGACACCTCAAACGGATTAACGAAATGTATTTGTTCGTGGCTAAAAATGAAAAACCATTTTTCCGCCCGAATAAACACCACAGGCACATACAACGCAAAATTAAAGCGTTTTGTTTATTCGGGCAGTACCAAAGGAATGGCAGATATAACCGCCGTAATCAACGGCAAACACATATCTATCGAAGTGAAAATAGGCAAAGATAAGCCACGAGCCGAACAGTTGAAAATTCAACAACAAATTGAACAGGCAGGCGGTAAATATGTTTTTGTACGCAGCTTTGAAGATTTTTTGGAACAGATAAATGAATTTATAAAACATTAGCAGTATGGAAAAGACATTAAAACAATTAGATGCAGAACTAAAACAAGCATACAGAAAAATAAGAGTTATCAAGCACAATTTAAAAAGCAAAAAAATGGAAACTAAAAATCAAGAAAACAGAAAACTTACCGCAAAAGATTTTTTCAATGAATGGAAAGAAGAGGTAAATAAAGTGAAGCAAAGACGGAAAAACGAAAACATCACATTTGTAGAAATGGTAAATGAATTAGAAGTTTCAAGGAGTAAATTTGTAGAATTGGCAAAGTCAAATAGATTGTTAGACGAAAGCGGATTACCGACACAAAAAGCGATAGATGATGGACTGTTTGGAGTTGGGGAAGAAAAATCGCTATTGCGTGATATTCTATTTATGCCAACACTCGGCAGTGCATGATAAATCCCCTTTCGATGGTTTTTCCGATAAACAAATTATTAAAAATAAAAATGTTGAATATGAAAACAACATTAAAATACATATTCTAAACTTCTAAAAAACAATCTTATGGCACAAAAAAAAGGACAAGCAGGCAATCCCAATGGCAGACCAAAGGGAGTGCCGAATAAAGCGACAACCGACTTGAAAACTTGGATAAGCACGGTATTGAATAATGGCAGAGAACAGTTTGAAAAGGATTTAAAGAAATTAGAGCCACACAAGCGTGTTATGTTGTACGAAAAGCTGTTATCTTATGCAATTCCTAAAATGCAGAATGTTGAAGCTAAAATTGAAACAAACTTTGATGCGCTCACAGAGGAACAAATAGACACTATTATTAACCAATTAAACGAGCAAATAATATGAACACAATTAAATTTGACAAAGAAGCAAAGTGCCTTATTTTGGTAGCTTTGCAGCGAGGTTGCTTCACAAAAAGCGACATCAAGGCATTAAGAGAAAAAAAAATTATCCCTGTAAGCGTTATTGAGGTAAACAACGAACAAACAAAAAGAAATTTGGAATCAATTTTTGAGCGACTTGAAAACAACGACAAACAATCAAACACAAAATAAAAACAATTCAATTAAACAGAGAAACAAAGATTTTGTTATTGCAGGTCCTTAAACAAGGATATGCAACGCCCGAACAGGCAAACAAGCATACAAAGATTATGATAAACGAAGAGATTTACATTGACGGAAACAAACTTGATTTAGGAGAATCGAGAATAACGCTAAATCACAGAAGTAATATGCTCGGCGACATTACTACTATAAATGCGAGTAGTAGTCTGACGATATTTTTACCGAAAACAGTACATAACAGAAAAATTTTAGATTTTCCTGACCAACCGTCTTACAGCGGAAGATTCTTGCGAAAATACAACAAAGCACGTTATTTGCGAAACGGCGTTGAGTTGTTTTCGGGCTTTGCCGTTCTTTTAACTTCTGCCGAAAAATATGAGATTGTGCTTTCGTGGGGCGAATTGTTTGAGCTTACCGAATTTCTGAGCGAAAAGGATAAGTTGAATGAGTACATAGATGATGGCGTTGCTTTACAATGGGATAATAATTCATCAGTGAGAAATCCGAATTATTTTGCAATGTATATGAATGGGTACGGAAACAGTCCTTTTACACGAATACACCCATCTGTACATGTCTCTGAAATTCTGCAAAAAATTCAAGATAAATCCGGGTTGATTTTTAATTTTCCACAAAAAACACAACAGTATCTTTCGGATAAAAAAATCCTTTGCAATACTCGAAACGACAACAAGTTATCGGCAGAAAAAAATCCAATGAGATTTACAGGGCTTTCTGTTGGAAGTGAAACAGAGCAACACAGCGGAGTTCGTTTTATAAATTCAAATTTAGCAACAATAACAAATGATTTTGGCGGTTTCAACGACGGAAACGCAACGCTTTTTAATATGCGAGCAAGACGACAGATGAGGGGTTTTGTGGTAAACGCGAGTATTATAGCTATGTTTCAAACTCAAAATCCAAATATTTCATTTATTGAAATTCAAATATTTTCAAGAAATGGAAATTTCAAAGCTCACCGAACAATACAGTTTTCTCCCATATTTGGTAATGCTATGCAATTAGATAGAAGAACGATTATCGATGTAGAGCTCGATGTTGGCGATAGAATTTCAATAACAATAAGTTTATCAGCAATATCTTTTTCAACGACAACACCGGGCTTTATTGAAATTACCCGAAATTTTCAAGAAGATGCCAATACTCCAAGCGTTCCATTTCCCGGACTTTTCCCTGTTTATTATAATTTACCCGACATTTCACTTGCGGATTTTGTCAAAAACATTTCGGTATTAACCGGTACATTTCCACACCGAAAAACTACCGACCCAAAAAATGTAATCACATTTTCGCCGATTGAAGCTATTTACCAAAACAAATCGATTGCGCTTGATTGGTCGGATAAACTGATATTCAGAGGATATCCAAAAAAAGTAGATTACCGACTTAACGAAATGGCGCAACAAAATTTCATTCGGTACAAGCACGACGACGATGTGCCGACACGCGCTTATGGGATAATAGAAGTAGATGACAAAACAATAGAACGAGAAAAGGATTTTTTCACAATGGCATTTTCAGCAACAGAAGCAAGGAGTAACACTGCCATAATTCGGCAATACGAAACAGAATTAAACGACAGCGACCCGACAAATCCGATTACTGAAATTTTGAGAGAAATAGAGGTAAAACCAAGACTGTTGTCATCGCGTTCCGCTGGAAATATGAATTTCCTCGACTTCAACGGACTTTCATTTTCGGAAATAGTACCGGGCAAATACGCAGGTTATCAAAGAATGGCGCGTGAGCCGATTGTTTTGGAAGAAGATTTTAAATTGAATGAGTTTGATTTAAGGGATTTAGATTATACCGTGCCGATTTATTTACGACAATACGGAAGGTATTACGCTATAAAAAAAATTCAAGATATGGGAAACATTGCAACGGTGGAATTATTGCAGTTGAATTAGGAAACTGTTTTGTTTTTCTTTACTTTTTTGTAAATCCAAAAACCGACAGAATGCGTGATGTAAATATAAAATAAAGCAATTAGAACGCTTGGGTCTGCCATTCTTGAAAGGTGTGAGTTGCTTTCAAAAATAAAGAATATCGGCACTGCCATAAAAACACAGTACAAAAAAAGCAACGAATATATTTTCAAAACATATTTCATAATCCATTAATTTAAAGCACAAAAATAACAATAATTTTTCAAATGAGAAAAGGCGGTTGATTTTAGCCGCCTTTTTTTGCCCTCTGTTCAATTTTCTGCTTCTTTTGGCGAAATGTCAAACACAATAGAAACAAGTCGTTTGAACGCCTCGTAACCGTTAATCCTATTCATTATTTCTTTGCCTCTCGTCTTGTATAGCTTGAAAACCTATCGGTTTACGAGGTTTTTCTAATTCCTTTCTTTTAGCTTGCAAGCCGGCTAATGTTTCATTGATAAGTTCGAGTTGCATCCTTGTGTCCTCGTTAATATCGTTGTAGTCGGTAAATACATCTTCAAGATATTGTTTTAACTCCAACACTTGCTTTTCAAGTTCTGAAACTCGGTCAATCGGCTGTACATTCAATACAACCTGCCGAACATAGACAAAAGCCCGCATAATAGCAATGTTCATTTCAATAGCAATATCGCTATTAAGCAAACTTGAAAGCATTGCAACCCCTTGCTCTGTAAAGGCATACGGCATATATCGGCGACCGCCACGCTTTGAGGTTTCAAATTGCAACCTCAAACTATTCCACTCTTCGCTTGTCAGCTGAAACATAAAATCATACGGAAAACGTTTTATATTACGCTTTACCGAAAGGTTAAGATTTTTTGTTCCTACCTGATACATCTCCGCCAAATCAAAGTCTAACATTACCTTGCAACCTCTGATTTCGTATATCTTATTTTGAATGATTTGTAGTTCCATACATTTGTATTTTGATTGCAAAAGTAGTAAAAATATTTATTCTGCCAACTTAAACTTTGCGCCCCCGCTTTTATTTTACGCTCGCCTTTTTTGCCAGCTCTAAATTTAGCTGATAAAATTTCTGAAAGAAAAATGTTTAGATACCCCTTTGCTCTCTCAAAATACTTTTTTAATTCTCTTTTTTTGAATATACTGTTATTATTCTTTTTATATTGTAGTTTTCTACATACCCCTTGTTGTTTTCTACATAGGGGTCTGCTGTTTTCTACAATACCCTTGTAGTTTTCTGCAAATGAAATTTAGTGTTGTAGTTTTCTACAAATGACAATAATTATTATTTTGAATGTGAATAATTTAACGCAAAGTAATTTAAATATTTGCCAAATACTCCCCACTCATCACTATCAAAATCGTATGCAAGAAAATAGCGAATTAAATTGTTTGGTTCTTCCTCTTTGTTAAACACTGCATCGACATAAGCTAAAAACGAATTTTCAATACTATTCATATCGTATTTCTCATTTAAGCGCAATAATTTTTTTTCTAACGGCTTGCTTCTTTGCAGTTGTATAGGCGATTTTAGACCTTTATTTTTGTCTTTGTTGTACCTGTTTCGCCTCTGCTCATAAACACGATTAAGCAGATTGTAAATGTTATCTACTTTTTGCTTGTCGGCTGTATTCTCTTGTGGTTTTTTCTTTTGGACTTTCTTTTGTTCTGACGAATGGTGTTTGAAGTATTGAACAAAATTAGCATACAAGCTACTTTTGGGGCTTATTATTGAACTTAAAACATCTTTATCGCATAATGCCTCAAAATCGACAAAATAATACCTTACACGCCCTTTTGTTGTCCTGTTTTCTTTCACCGCTATATTTATTATTCCAAGTTCTGAAAAAGAAGAAATAATTTTGTCTTGCCTCGTCCGTTTTATCCGTATTTCATTTTCAATTCTATCCTGCGAATAATAAAACTCATCATATCCGAAGTGTATTGATTTAACCACAAGCCAATCAAAAAAGATAACTTCATCGGGATTGAGCAGGTAAGACTGAAATCTGATAATATTTACCGATAGCGGAATTTCTGGATTATCTATTTTTTTCATACATTTGCAGTATTATTATATTGTTTCAACCCCGTGCGAGTTTACCACACTCGGCGGGGGGTTTTAAATTGATAATAGGGTTTATTCTTCTTTTTCCGCCTCGACTTCCGGCTCGACATCTGTTTTGATATTATATACCTTTCTAACAAATTCATTGAGCGACTTTAAGCCGTCAATCCGATATGTTTCCCCTTTGTATATAACAACGCCGTAAAAATTACTTTCAGGCTCAAATAATTCAATAACCGAAACACCCAAAGCATCCGCTATCTTTTTTAATGTTTCGATAGTGGGGTTGCCGTTGATTGTTTTTGTCAAATTAACCCTTGCAATCCCCAACCGGTCAGCAAGTTCTTCCATTAACAGCCCTTTTGTTTTACAAATTTCTTTTACTCTTAATTTCATAATAGATATATTTTAATATTCACGGCAAAAGTAGTAAAAATATTTTAATATATCATTGTTCGGTAAAAAACATATCGAATTATATTTTTTTAACATAGAATACTTGCAGGACAATACATTATAGTATATCTTTGCGCCATAAAAGATATGATAAAATACAACAAACTAAAAAACTTACAACAATGAAAACGAATAGAGCAAAACAAAGACTTTTAGACATTCAGAATAAAATTAACGCAATGAATGAAATTAAGCCACGCAGAGAGATTAAAAGTTGGATGCCGACAGCAAGCGAAATGAGCGGTTTAATAGACTTCTATCACAGCGAAAACAGAGCCGTATATTCGGGCGATTAATCAAAAAAACATAACAACCCAATAAAACAAAGAAAAATGAAAAGAGAAAATTTAAGAAACATAATGCAAGATGCGCATCGCTTCATCAAGATTACAGGCATTAATTTGTCAGAGGCTTTAAAAAAGGCTTGGTCGATTTTCAAGTTGAAAATGCAAATGACAAAGGGTATCGTAAAATTCTACTTTCAAAAAGTAGATGGCACAATTAGAGAAGCATACGGCACTTTAAAAGAGAATTTGATACCGACTACCAACGGAAACGACAAAAGGGCTAAAAACAACACTACACAAGTGTATTTTGACACTGAAAAAAGTGAGTGGCGGTGTTTCAAAAAATTGAATTTAGTAAACTGTTAAATTGTAGAAACGAATTAAACAAAAGTTGATATGACAAAACTATACACACAACCAGAAGCCGCTGTAATGCTTGGATTTAGTCATTACAGGTCGTTGAACAAGCTAATTTCAGACGGAAAATTAGAGTGTTTAAAACGAGGCGGTCGGAATGGCAGAAAGTTGTTTACAGATGCACATCTTGAACGCTATATCAATTCATTAAAAATATAACGGCGGTGTAAAAAACTGTCGGTATGTGTAAGCGCGCCCCGAAAGCGTTCGGGGCTTTACAAAAAACTAATTAAAAATCAAAATATGAAACCAAAAACAAATAGCAAAAAATACAACTTTGATGCAATGCCCGAAAATTTGCAACTTGCGCAAACAAATAACAATTTACTTCCTGCGAAAACAGAACAGAGCGGTGGCGAAAAAAATGCCTCTTCTATTCACGGCAATTCACAAACAACTAACGAAGAAAACTGTGCGAAACAAAATGTTGATAAAACTGAAAACAGCCTTGCGGTTGCAAGAGATGCCAACGACAGCGAAATCCACATTAAACCGAACGACCAAGCGAGTGAAAACACAGGAAGCATTGATGGAAACAACAATAACTGCGTTACACGCTCTCACAACGACCAAAAATCCGAAAACATTGAAAACGGCACACTTATTGGCACAAACTTTCACGGAAGCAACAACGACTTGGAAAACAACACACAAAACAATCACGTTACTACCAACAACGGAATTACAGGAATTTCGGGAACAGTTGAAAATCCTACTTTTCACAACGTAAATCAAACCAACGAACACAGTAAAAATATTTACGCTCAAACCGTTACGGTAAATGAGTTTCCGAAAGAACTTGAAGCGTTGTTAGTAAAATTATTATTGAAATTAGAAATATAAAAACAAAAAGATATGAATACAGAAAACAACTTGACGGCTCAAAATAGAGCCAATGAAACGGCGGTAATCCGCCACACGGACAAAATGAGTTTGGAGCAATTAAACGAGTACCTTGTAGAAAAAACGGCTGAAATTTCTGAACGTACAAGAAAAAGCCGATTGGAGTACAAAACAAAGGGATTACCACGCACGAGCGATATTGTACCACCTTATTGTTATGCTGATTTTTCACTTAAACAAAACGTAGATAGCATTCTAGCGAGTTTGAACAACACCTTGCAAGCTGGTTTGTTTGCAGAGTTTGAGAGTATAAAAACATTCAATGAGCTTTGTAGTTTGAGTAAAATTGTGAAAAGTGAAAAACAGCTGATATTTGACTTCTTGATTGAAAACAATTTGACAGCAGAATTTAATTTATTTGTAGATAGTCAAAAAGAAATGACTTTTACTGCGATTACATAATTTTATTTGTATCTTTGCACTCTGAATAATGCCGGTAAGGTATTGTTTTAAAATGGTAAAAAACGCTCTGAATTTAGCGAAATTCGGGGTGTTTTTATTTTATGTGGTGCAAATGTGGTGCAGACTGCAAAAACAAAAACACTAACAACCTCATTATTTGATTGTTAGCGTTTCGCTTTGTACTCGAAGTGGGACTCGAACCCACACGACCGTAATGGTCACAGGATTTTAAGTCCGGCGTGTCTACCAATTCCACCATTCGAGCAATCCTGAGAGCGAAAGACGGGACTCGAACCCGCG
>Ga0131853_10015034_pt1 | contig 14166 bp, 12 predicted proteins | sample TergutLab28metaG_FD_92764 | JGI IMG/M metagenome (GOLD analysis project Ga0131853, IMG submission 92764) | Labiotermes labralis P1 segment gut microbial communities from Petit-Saut dam, French Guiana - Lab288 P1 (version 2) (version 2) | ecosystem: Host-associated > Arthropoda: Insects >... | reverse complement strand
TATATTTATCTCAGTAATTAACCAACTTGATGCACAAAATTTGTTTCACAATAAGTTTTATTTCATGCCTCTACATGTTTCGAGCACATGTGCTCGAAACATGTAGAGGCATGAAATAAAACTGGTTAAATACTGAGATAAATCTATGCATTGTTGTAGTGTCTAGACCTGTAACTTATGTGGTTTGTGTGGTTTGGTCAAAAATGTTCTAAACAGATTAATGACATTGGTCAGTTAACATTTTGCGTAGGTTGCAATGCTTTGATAGCTGAGGTTGGTCTAGTGTGATTTTGCTATACCTGGTAATAATTTGCCATAAGAGTTGTAGTGTTCTGTAGTGTTGTAAACACTAGATGAACTGTGTGCATGGAATAGACCCTGAAATCTAGATATTGAGGTCTGTGATTAGTGTTGTTCTTTTGTTCCCTTGAGAAGCAAACGGTCACATGCGTCTGTCAAGAGATTTCCATCTTGACAGACGCATGTGACTATTTGTTGTTATAAGACAAAAGAAGTCCTCTGCATACATTCCAAAACTGTTTGCATAATATCCATTGTAACATTTTACTACCATCTTCGTCCAGATCTCCCAAGTGGCCACTTCCCTTCATGTCTTCTGACTAAATGTTCGTGTAGAGTTGCTATGAAGCACTTTGTTTTATGGTTTCTTGAATTTTGCTGACTGTTGCTGTCTTAGTGTGGTAAGGAGATAAAGGACTTGTACTGTACCCTGCTGTGAGCTTTGCTGTTCCTTGCTGTTCACTGGCAAGGTGGCTGGGATTGTCGACATGGTGAAGAGAAATCAACAGACCGCCACTTGCTGTCAATTTGCAGTTTTCATTCATCTGCCTAGTATCCTAGTCACTATACTGACTGAGCTACAAAGCTCACCTCCTACTACTGCAATACTGTTTGCTACTACTGAAGTAGGAGTCATGTTCAGATCATGGTTTATCTTGTGGTTTTCGTTGCAGACGCTTGGGAAAATTGGTCGTGTTCAACAAATTTATCATGACAATGACCTCAAGGTGGAGGTGTGTGGTACATCTTGGACATACAATCCTGTGGCTGTGACCAAAGTTGCCTCATCAGATGGCACTGTACCAGGCACGTCCAGTGGAGGTAATTCTGTGACTTTCTGGCTTAAGTATGATAAAATGCTTACTGGCATGGTCTATATGTTTGTTAACCTCAGTGTCTGGTATTTTGACCTTCTATTATTACCAATTTTCATACCATTTGTGACCTTTTGGTGACAGGTTCCAGAATGAGAGCCTTTGTGCAATCGTTTAATGTATAGGGTGTATTTTTTCCTGCTTGATTGATAGATGCCGGCCCAACACTCCACCAGTGTTGTATCATATGTTGCATGTAGGGGAGGTTTAACAGTCAATGACAGGAGCTAGACAAATGATTGCAAGGATGGTAACCCCAGAAAGTCAAATAAAACCTCAAAATAGTGTCGGACTCTTGCTTACTGTTCAAGTAACAAGGAAAAAAATTCTATATTTTATGCTCCCAAACAGTATTCATATTTTATTAAAAGTAAACATGTATTCTGAGGTTATTTTATGTATTAGTGGTATTTCATAAGTTATTGGAATCAAATGGACATTTTATATGAAAATTGGTTCTGACATTAATGATGCTTTTACTGGTAGTAGTTAATCCTCGACACTGAGATTCTGCTGTATAAATTCATGTTATTAATTTTTACTATGGTCATGCACTTTAACTCAGGGTAGTAGTGTTGGTATTGAAAGAATGCAGCGCTGCCATCTGGACCATTACAGCAGCACAGGCCACAGCCTATAGTGGTACTGACATAAACAGAGAGTTATTTTTGAGAAGGTGACAGTTGAGCTGTCTTTAGTGTAGCTCAGAAACATTTATTTCCATGTTCACAAGCATGCACTACTAGACCTTATCATGAGCTAGATGAATCCACTTACCACTCCTGGTATTTTCTCCTGATGTTCCAGTATTATCCAGCTGATTTCTTTCTCAACTGTTGGGAATACGTGCCCAGTGGCACAGTGTCACATCTCAAGAGCCTTGAGTTTGCAACAGCACTGTTGTGAGAACTCCATATATGACAGTTTACATGTGATTGTCATCATGCTGTGATTTGTTCACTTGAGTCTTGTTGTGAAAACAGAGATAAGTCTGAGGACAGAGAGAGAGGGAATTATGCTTTATGTTTTGCTTTGAACCCCTTATGTTGACATCTGATCTGCCAGATGAATTCAGATTTGTGTCTTGGTCAGCAGCTTTTGTTATATGCTGATGTTAAGAGTTGTATTGGTTTTGTGCTTGTTGTTCCAGAGCGCTTGAGTGCATTGCTGAAGAAACTGTTTGAAACACATGTGTCTGGTGATGTAAATGAGGAACTTGTGAAAACAGCTGCTAATGGCGATGCACAGAGGTGTGAAGAGTCTCTGAAGCGCACAGATGCTGATGTGAATGGAGTGTTTGCTGGACACACAGCACTGCAGGCTGCTAGTCAGAACGGTCATCTCGAAGTGATCAAGATTCTGCTGCGGCACAAAGCTGATGTTGAGATAGAGGTAGGTGCTGTTTTACTTAACTTGGTATTTAACCCTTAACCCGCTAACGTGGAAAATATGGTGAGCTCCTAATACTGCCAGCAGATGGCAGGTGGGATTTAACTCAGCGTTTAAAGGGTTAACTCGGTACTATGCAGTTGTCATTGCCTTCACACAGGGGCACCCTGAGACGAAAAAATTTTACTTGTAGGGAAAACCAATAACCATCTATTGAAAGCAACATATTTCGGTTACAGAGAACAACAGCTGTAACAAATATATGTTGCATTCGAGTGGTACGTATTTTTTTTAAAATAATTAGCACAGCGATTTGGCTTACATTAAGATATTCGTAGGGAACAGTGGGCACTCCTTCATCACATAAAAATTTTATAAATCTCAGAATTATTAGTTACAGAATTTATAAATCAAAGTATGTTCGGAGTTCCCATTACATGACATTCCTGCTGTTGTAAATTGTGGAGATGTAGCCTCAGAAGTTTACCTTGTGTCAAGTTTGAAATGTGCGAGATACACAGTAGTGATGCTGTCATTTCGCTGAGCACAGAAACGCAACCAAAGCTAGCAGTGACTGCATCATTTCTCCATGTGGTGCAGGACAAGGATGGTGATCGCGCGGTGCATCATGCAGCTTTTGGTGATGAGCCAGGTGTGATGGAACTGCTGGCACATGCTGGTGCAGATCTGAATGCTCGCAATAAGCGTCGACAGACTGCGTTGCACATTGCGGTCAACAAGGGACATGTTGGTGTTGTGAAAACGCTACTGGAACTTGGATGTCATCCCAGCCTTCAGGTAGGTAACCATTCTATTGGTAAGTGACCAGCCACATCAATTCAGAATAAGAGAAGTTGTGTTCTGCAGTGATGAACTGATCACCTCCAAAAAGATTCTCTCATTGTTAGTGACCATACAAGTTGCTGGATAATGAACTGTAATTTTTATCCACTAGATATTTGCAATTTTTGAGTGTGGATTCTGAAAAAATGTAGTCTCACTGTATGATGAACACTTTATGTCCCTGAAGTTCATGAAATTGAGTAGGAAGAAGTGCCATTGCCGGTAATGCAGTGTTGTTTTATAAATACACATTCTCAGTGGTCTGCAATGCAGGCATTTAAAAACAGACAGTTTGCTGCACTGGACCAGTAGTTGGTTTGTTTCGCATGCAATACACTCAACTTGTATGTTCTTTGAATGATTGGATTTTGATGTTTGCTGAGGGAATGTTCAGGTGACCAGGTAGCAGATGTTTTGTGGGTAAAATCAGGACAGTAACAAGAAAATTAATAAAACTTGAACTGCTGACATAAATGTTGTATGGTTTGGAGGGCATGTCAGTGCTTAAAAAGCTGTAGATAAGATTAATCATTCTGTAAACTTTTGTTAACGTGAACTCAAATACTTAAAACAGTGATGTATAACTCACTTGAATCAGATAATATCGCATAATTCTGTACTATTTTAGTGCCTTCTTGGTGTATTGATTATTGTTAGTAAATTCTGGCATGGAAGACAGATTTAGCTCTGATAATTTTGATTCTATATATCTGCTACACTGCAGTGATAATATTTATAATTCAGTGAGGGTTCGGTGCAGATGGCAGGTAAGTGTGTGTTGTGTGGAGGGGAAAAGTGAGAGGTGGAATGTTTGTACGGTGAAAGTGTTGAGTTTAGGGTGCTGGCATGTGTGTATTAGGGAATATATTACATACAGTAGAATTCCTTTAAACTGGCAGCCACTGGACCGGACAGGAAATGGATTATATTACATTCCAGATTATCACACTGTACCTTCACTGAACTGAGTTCTTACAAGTAATGTTTTGTTACTGCCATCAGAGAATGTGCACTTGTCAGTTACCTTCATTTTGTTGTGAAAGGACGTAGCTTTGTGAATCATTAAAGGCCCAGTCACAGGTTTTCCTTCAGACACATTGCTATAAACCAGTTTTAGAACACCTTGTCTAATTGCACTAATTTGGGCTTTTCCAGTATCTTTCACATGGTAAGGCCTTTCACAGTTTCATTTGATGCCATAAGTGACTGTAATTGGTCCCTCTGTCCCTAGATGCTCCACTGTTGTTTTAAGCCATAACTTCTCTTTGGCTTTCAACTTTCAAGCCTCCTATTTCAAGTTTCTGAGGCATTGTTAAAGTCACATGTTTCCTCTTCCCAGCAGTACCTTGTTGACTCTTTGGATCTTTTGAAGCCATTATAATTGCTCAGTGGGCTCAGTGAGTTCAAGATAACCAAAGATAAAGTTTTGGATTCAGTACACACACCAGAAGTTACACAGGTGGAGCTTCATCTTTTGTGACTGCTTTTCTAAAGTGGAACTATCAGGAGAGCTGGAATATCATTTGCCAGAATAAAGAACTCATGCTGTACTGCCACATTCATGTTGTGGCTTTCTGTGTTCCGGTGCCACATTCTCAGGTAGCTGTGTGACGGTGTTTCAGAGGAATGTACTGCCTCAGTGTTCAGGGTTTAAAATGTTAAAGATCTCTGTATGTAAGTATGTTCACAACTGTCAGTACCTCATCTTGAATATATAGTGTAGCTGATGCATACACCATTCCAGAATGAAACAACTTTCATTGTAACAGGACCTTAAATCCAGTCTTGTGTAGGAAGAGCTGCTGGTTTTTGTCTCTTAAACCCAAGCAGGCATTGGCAGTGCCATCTGTTTTGTGTTCTGCTGTGTACAAACCGAATTCGGCGTTGGCACTGGTGTCCATTTTGTGTTCTGCTTTATACAAATTGCTGGGGGTGTTTGGTTAGTACTTGAAGGTCTGGTAAATGGTCCTGCGTTGCTAATGCCACAGTGGCAGAGCAGAAGTTAATGGTACTGGAAATGCTGAGGACTGCTGTCAGAATTATTTGAAATGACATTCATCTGTATCTGATATTCCATCCACATTGTGTCCCTGCATTCCATTGTGAATGAACTTGCTGTATTGTGAGAGGTGTGTCTTGTGGATATAAACAGTACTGCTGTACTACTGCTGCATTTGGCATGCTAAGTGCTGCAAAACAAAACACTTATGTCTGTCTTGTTGTCCTGCAAGTCTAGATTAAGATTCAAGTGTTCCAGGATGACACTGTGTTCTTGTGTCAGTGGTTCCTCACAATGTGAAGGATCATATTGCAATCATCTTATGGTCAGGCTGTGTTCTGGGACTGCAGTAATTGCACATACCACAAGTCAAGGTTAGCTGATCTACTTGTGACCAGACTTCAGGGTTTGCTCACTGTGACCTAATGACTGCTTTCTCTGTGGTGGTGAAAAGCGTTCATGAAGAGGGAGTATAGTTGTCCTGAGCACAGCACAGCAGCTTATCCAATGAATATCGTGCTGCATCTGCCATGTTCAGGGACATGTCCAAGGAATAGTATTTGTATGTAATCTGTATCATAAGTTACAGACCTGGAAGTATGTTACGTGAACATGTTTCGTAATAATGAGCATCATGAATTGTAATATTGCCAAATACTGTTAGGGTGATCAAACCAAGGTGAAAAAGATGGATGGGGCATGTGGCATGAATGGGTTAGGAAAAATGTGTGCAGGGTTTGGATGGAAAAAGTGTAAGGAAAGAGAATATGTTGAAGATTTAGGCATGGTTGCGGAGATAATATTAAAATGAATCTTAATAAAAGATAAAGAATATATTGTATTCATGTGCTAGAGACCAGTGGCATGTTGTTGTGTGTGCTGTGATGAACCTTCATGTTCTATAAAATGCGAGGAATTTCTTGGGTACATAAGCAGCTGTTAGCTTATCAAGAGGAGCTCTGATCTCTGCAGTTAGTTAGTTAGTTAGTTAGTTTGTTGTGTGACCTAAGCACTGCACCTGCATGCGATATGCTTGGCCTCCCAAACCTCACATTATAGATGGTTTTTTTATGTATGTTGTCTGAGGTAACGGTCAGTAGGTACAGCTGGCCCTGTGCTTGTTATGAAAGTGGATGGAGGTGCAGGTATAGCTCCACAGACTCACTTAAACTTGGTATGACTTGGAGGTAATAGCCTCATGCCTAGGTCAGTGTACCCATGGGATAGAGAACCCCAGTACCCCATGAATAGGCTGGGTGGGTTCATGAGCAGATATAGGCATTTTTGAGGAGGAGAAAAATATTAGTGAAATGAAACAAAATATTGTGCATTCCATGTGACATTGCGCTGTGGCACACTGCAGAAGAGGTAAAATGGAATTTAATAATTTATCAGTCAGCATTTTGATTGCTTATATAAGGAATTCTTCAGCATTTTTTGGTTACTCATTATTAGATCTTAGGAACGCATCATTTAGCATCTTGACTACTGCTGTGTTGAATTTGGAATTAGGGAGAAGGTCAACTTGTTAAAGCAGATTAAATGTGAAACTAACATGAGTGTGATAGTTCTATTAAAATTTACTTGTGTGGCATTAGTAAGTTGTACTGATAATAATTGTAGTTTGTGGGCTAAAGTTAAAATGAGTAACTTTGGCAAATGTGTGTTGTGTGTGAAGTTTGTGTGTTTAGTAAGTAGGTTAGCGCTGTTACATTGCTGTTGGGTACAGAGGGTGCTGAACTAATAGAGCATGGCAGTGTAGCGGAGCCAGGATTTCATGCTTCTGATACGTATGACTCTAGTTGTAGTGTAGCAGGATTAAAGTGTATTGTACAAGAGCTAAGGGGGCATCTGCCAGAGCCCACCGAATGGTCGTAGCCACCACACTGACTCAGATTGTGACACGGCTCTCAAGGAATGTTAAATCCATGGCAGTATGTTGGGAAGCATTTGACAATGAGAGGCAGTTAATGTAGTGTTGTTGGTCTGACTGGTGAGGTGTCATGCCACAATAGATGACATGCTTCTGTGCTCAATACTGCGATAACCTCAAATCCTTGAGAACCATGGTGTTCTGGATTATTACACAGCGAGTAGTGATATTTCTTACCGACGGTTCGGGACAGTCTATCAGTCCTGCCCTAACCCTGATGATGGGGCCGATAGGTTGTCCCGAAACGTCGGTAAGAATTTACCACTCCTTGCTGTGTAATAACCCAGAAGAGCATAGTTCTCAGTTCGTGGCAGAAGCCTGCAATCCCTCAAATCTTTGTTCAAACCGCAGCCATAGTTCACGTCTGCTGAAATTAAGTGTGAACATAAGGACGGTGGCATTCTTCCCATAAACTAGTCCATCTATAATTATCTTCAGTATTTTGCCCACTGTGTCAGTTTACGTAATTGTATTCCTGACACCTTTACCATACATTTCATGCAGCATGTGTTCCTGTCAACTGTAATTTGGTTTACCCCTGTGGGACCTTCTTTAAGTGTACAACATAACTGGAAGAGGTGTATCGGACTGGAGCAGCTGTTCTGCCATCGTGGTAACAAGCCTGGCTTGTTATTAGTATGCACTGATGCAGTGGCTGTGCTGTGGGAATGGTGATGTGAGATTGGGTTGGGGTACTGGAAGGGGCAGAGATTTTCTTCTTCTCTGCATCTTCGAGTTCGGCTCTGGGACCCATCCAGCCTCCTAGGTAATGGTTACCTACTAGGAGCTGGAGGTAAGGCGGCCAGGGTGTGAGGCTGACCACTCCCCTCCATCTAGTGCTGAGGTTAGAATGAGTGGAACTATACTTCTACTTCCCCCTGTGTCTTCAGGGGATGCACAGGGACAACTTTACCTTCACTGCTGATTGTCAGAAGTGTGGTGTTTTACTGGAATGTGCAACAGGGTTTTCAGAAAAGTATTTTGACCTCAGACAGAGTAGCAGAAGGTCAAGGGGCTTTATAGTTCTATTCACATACCCAAATAGTAAGGAGGAAGAGGTGGGCAGGATATGTATTGTGCATGGGATAGATGAGAAACATGTGCAGACCACATGGCAGATTGGGTGTTGGGGGGGAGGGGGATATACTGTTTAAAAGATAGTTTTCAGAAATTAAGTTCAATTGGATTAGTGTGACTCAGGTAGAATCCCTTGTTGGGCTTTATGAATGTGATAAGGAACGTTTGAGTTCCATCAAAGGCAGCAAATTCCTGAAGAATCCAGTGAATGTTAGCTGCTGACAGTGTCAGTTAATATTGACTGTTCTGGATGCATATTTTTGTGGTGTTGTGTAAGTTTGATATTGTCACCAGTGAACAGTCTTGCAGAACAGTGTGAATTGTTGGCTGGATAACTAATGCTGTTAAATGGAGCTGAATGCTTGGAGTCTAAACCCCACTTAATGCTGGATGCACACTCTGTAATGTTAGTTTGCCACACTTTGTGCTCCCTTTTGGTCTATGCAGTGTTCAGTCACATCTTAATGTCACTTTTGTACTGACTTCACCAGTAACAGCCAGTGAACCCGCACACTCGTACCCAAACAAGTGGAAGTGGGGATTAACAAACTTCTCGCACAGAACTGCTGTATGTAGTAGGCACATTAATTAGGATTATTTAAACCAACAGCGGCAGGAGACACAAACTGTTCTATGCATTTAAGACACTGCAGATGGACAATTTAGTAACAAGTCGTGTTTTCAGAAGCTTTCGTCTTGTGTAAATCTGTGTTCAAGTTATAACAGTCAGATTGCTTCCTTCCCTTGTGCATCCCATGAAGGCATATGGTGAGAATGGTGGTATAGCTCCCCTCATTCTTAACCTCAGCATTAGGTGGAGGCTAGGGGAGAGAACCTGAGAATGCACTGAAGAGGAGGCTGGGTGGACCCCAGAGCTGGTCTGGATGTCCTGGAGAATAGATGGAACTCTTGCCGTGGCCAGGATCCAGTCATGTTTCTTCCGTTGTCCAGGCTGAGCTAACCTGGCCGCCTTCCTGTATGACTTGTTGCTCTCCATAATTTCTTCACTTGACTCCAAAACGTGGAGGATGTTTGGTCAGGTTCTGTTTGTTGCCTCAGTAGCTGCTGAACTGAGATGGAGGGATATGTGGGAGACAGGAGTGTGGCTGCACATTCCTGCTGCACCAAAGTTCTGTGGGACTCTGCTGCCCCCTGTGAGCACTTCAGGTAGTTGCTGATGTTGCTGTGTGTTCGGTGGTGCCTGTCCGTGCTGGGGCATTCAATTCTGCATTATGGGACAAAACGACACCACAGGCTTATATCACGACCTTATTGCTTGTAATTCATCTGAACCATATATATAAAGATACCCTTTCCACCTCACAGTAAACACTCTGCATGTCCATTGCAAAGACCAATCAGTTAATGATGTATAAGGAAATAATCACTGTCTGTTCTGAGTTCCATACACAACACATATGCACTGTGTGGGCGGAATGTAGAATTGCTGAATGTTAAACTGGTGGTACATAAAATAATCACTGGACTGTAAGAAGTTATGGAATAATGTGGAATTTCTTGATTCTAAATGTACTAACAGTGACACATGTCATGGGATAACAATCAGCATTAAAATATTGTGTCAATTTGGTGTGCAGCTTTTATAGAGTACATTTGTGTTGGCTTCACTGGAGGATTTATTTATTTATTTATTTTAATAATTAACACTTGCTGATTATTTTTGCCAGTGGTATTTGTACTGATATTAGGTCTTGTTTACCCTCAGTTTTTACATATAATTCATTCACTGCTAAAGATAAAGTCACTTTACATTCCAAGCTGTTTGCTTGAACGTTAAGCTGCCTGGAGCAGGTTCCAGCTTGAAACACTACACGTTCCCCAGTTGTTCCAGACATTTGCCACATTTTGTGAGACCTGCTGGTTCATTACCGTCACTTGTTCGTGTCCTGAGCCAAATGAATCCCTCTCTTCCTCTTTCTTAAAAATCCATTTTAATATCCCATCTATACCTAGGTCTTCCCAGTGTTCACTTACCTTTACGTTTCCCAACCAAAACCCTGTGTCCATTTATCTCTCTCCCATTCATGCAACTTGTCGCCCTCATCTCATCCCCCACAATTTGATAACTAACAATATTCGATGTGCACAAATCTTGAAGTCCCTCATTATGTGTTTTTCGCCACTCTACTGTTACTTCCTCCCTAACTTCCGCAGCTCCCGAAGCTGCGTTTCCGCCTCACACTGGCGGTCGGCCCATCGCCAGAGCGGCTTCTCTGGGCAGTGGACATTGCCATGTCGCATTCAGTAGCTCATTGTTCGTACGTGTCAAACACTGTGTCATGAAGTTTTTGGCAAAGTGTTGGTACTACTGTTAATTTTGTTTGTTTGTCGCTGGGTAATTGTTGCGCACAAAAATGACAGTCCGGAATGGCGCTAGGAGAGCTCATTCCTTATTAAAGTGGCTAAAATCTGGATGATCCGGGTTCGATTCCCGGCAGACGTCTTCTCCAAATCGCCCAGACGGGCTCTGGGGTCCACTTAGGGATAAAGCGGCCGGGGCGTGCGGGTGTGCGGGCTCAGCGCCGTTGGCTGTGTGTCACGCGTGGATGCAAGTATAGACGGCGAATGTTTCTGTACAGCGGGCTGTGGGTCGGCAAGGAGTCCGTCATCGTCTTTAATCTGGCTAATGTTGTGTGCCAGGGCCAAAGGTCATGCGCGGCATTAATGTATGGTTGCAGCGCGACGGCCATCGTGGAAATTAATTTCGTTTGTTGGGGTAAAAGCGGCGCGTGTTAGTGTGTATGTTTTGAGCGTCGCCGACATGCTTTGAAGACATTTTCATTGGGCTATGCAGTGTCAGTCCCTGTCTGCTGAAAGTGAGTGTCGCCTGTTTGTTGTGCTCCAGGGACATGTACAGGTATCTGGAACTGGTTGTAGCGCCCACATGCCCTGTGTTTCCTGAATCAGCCATGTTACTGCAGAACTGGGCCTTCGGAGCACTCATTGGTGGAGTGTTTGATCTGTTCTGATTTGTGCAGCCTGGAAGATCGTATCAGTTGTGTGCCTTGGCTCTGATGCTTCTGACACTGTACAGTGTGACTTCTGTTTAATATTGTGAGCGGATGTCGCAGTTTGCAATGTCTGTCAAAATACAAGAAACTTGCAGTGGTTTATTGGTCGTAGACGAATCCGGTCGCATGACCTTCTGTAGCCTCACTTGCAGCGCCAGTCCGTATGAGACCTTACGTTCGGTGGCCGCAAGCCTCTGATTGGTGTCCAGTTGGATTGTGCTTCCGATCGAAGTTGTACCTGCTACACTGACTGAAATGTGCTGGGGGCAGAACAGAGGAAGTAACCGGTTTCTAAAAACTGTTTCAAGAGATGGCAGTAGCTGTCACACCGACAGTCCATGTGGTTATGTCCGGAAACGCGGGCTCAGGAAGTGTGTCTGACCTGACATTCCTAACCCCAGCTATTTTGTGCTTGCTTGTTAAAAGCTCCCAAAGTCTCTTCGTTACAATTGACAGCTGTTGTTGCCATGGAAAGAGAGCACAAGTTGGATCTTGCCAAAACTTGATATAGTGTCATTTAATAATGGCGTCGTGTTTTTCCACCACATGACGTTGCAGTAAAGCACGGAGCGGTCAGGTACTGACTTTGTTATCCATTACATGGGTCATGTTTAACTGATCTTGATGAATTATCAACACACAATGCTGTGTTTTTGAGTTGAAATGCTGCCACCACCCCCCCCCCCCAATTCATCAGAGTTAGGGGTTGTTCGCCAAATAATGCGGGCGGTGGAATTATGTCCCTTGATTATCAGCTGCCAACAAAACACTCGCATATTGATGCTGTGTGTTTGACCTGAGACAATTTGTTATGCCAGACACAAACAGCCCTTCGCTTATCATTCATTGTAGAATTTGTTTTCGAACTTTCGGATTAATATTTATTGCTTGCCACATCAATTCTTTCTTTCTTTCCTTCTCACAGACTTTATCATCTGTTAATACCGACAACAAACAGGCTACATCAGTTGCACAATACAAAGGCTAACAGGCTAACAAAATTGTGATTGAGGATTGAAGTCGTCTGGGATGTGACTCCGTGTCGATGGATCATTGGTTCCCAGCGTCTCGAACGAACGAGTTGCCTTCATTTTCAGTGGTCAGGTTACGGACAGCCGTCGCTGCAGGCCCGATGCCGCACTGGATGATTTGGACCTGTTAAGAAGCACGTTGCTGGCAGGCGATTTCCATTAGACGTCAAAGTGAAGCGAGCTGTCACGTCTCCATACAGACAGTTTAAAATGACTTCTTTCGCCGGGACACAAACTTTGGTGCCACGGTACGACAAATGCTTGTGGTGACTATATTGAAGTGTGATGTGCACCATCTGCTACGTGTGCCATGTATACAGTCAAGACATTACAGTGTTCGTTCCCACATCTTTTGGGACGTATGTATGTTACAGCGATAACATTAAGTACGGCATTGGTCGGCGGCTCTGTCGGGTTCGTCTGCTCATTACATGCATCTCCGAGGGAACACTTGTACTCCATGCTGCTCCCTTCCCGCCTCAGCAGCTGCCCCAGCTACTAGCGCAGTCGGCCCGCCCGCCCGCCCGCACATACACGCGCACACGCACACGCACAGTTCGTGTCACTGCTTCTCTACGTATCCATTCATTCGTCCTCCCGTCCGACTTTTTATCTGCACAACTCTGCAGTCAGAATTTTATTTGTACTCTTCTTGCTGTTTGTTTATCCTTATCTTTCTTTCGCCATCCACATCGCCAAAGTGAGCGTCTTCTTTACCGCCTGCAGTATTTCTGTCAGCCAGTAGTGTTAGGATTTGCCAAACAAATTGAACGAAGTGCCTCGTCATGTACAGTGCACAGTTACTGCCGGACTGCCTTGTGCAATGCTACTTGTGGGGTCCGTTCATAGCTTGCGATGCTTGCGAAGCCGATTTATTATCTTAATTCAGTTTGCTTTTATTATGGATCGTATGACCGAATATCGGAATTGCCCGACATCTGACGGATTTAAAAAAAAATCTTAGACATTGATACCAGATGGACCTGATTGCGGCGTGAGCCTATCTGGTTTAAGTTGCTTGTGAGTCACGTGGTGTTACATGAATTCCATACGGCATGTTTCAGTTACAGCTTTATTCATACGATTGTGTGTATGTGTACATGTATATATATATATATATATGCACCACGCGTTTTCGCACGGCCGCTCTAGCGTTAGGCGTGAGTGACGGTTTGTGTCAGCAGTGCGGTGAAAGGCTGATTGTTGTTCATAACGAGACTGCATGTTAAAAGCTAGAAGGTCGAAATGTGCGTACGTGTTCTTGTGCTAATGTTATGTATAGGGACATTATTTTATATGGCAACTGTCGCTGATCACATTCGGTTCTTTCCGTATTGCGTAACCGCAGTGTGCAAGATCTGCACTTTTGGTGCCGTCCGCCGGCTGTGAGTTTCGAGAAAATCGGCACAGTCAAGACCGCACTTTCGTGTGGGGGTAAATGAAATTGTGTTAGCGGAGCGGTGTGATGTGTTGAAGGTAGAGAAGGTTGTGGTGAGGACCGTGTACTGGTGCAGACAGCGCAACGGTCTCACCGGTACGGCTTGGCGTTGGCGGGAAACTGAACATATGTAGAGGCTGGCAGGGAAAAAAACGGCATTGCGGTTGGTGAGGGGGGGGGGGGGGTAGGTGTAAGTACGGGATTGGACGGGGGGGGACGGTCAGTTTGAAGTCGCGCCGGCTTATTTTG
>Ga0131853_10015031_pt1 | contig 14167 bp, 8 predicted proteins | sample TergutLab28metaG_FD_92764 | JGI IMG/M metagenome (GOLD analysis project Ga0131853, IMG submission 92764) | Labiotermes labralis P1 segment gut microbial communities from Petit-Saut dam, French Guiana - Lab288 P1 (version 2) (version 2) | ecosystem: Host-associated > Arthropoda: Insects >... | reverse complement strand
TTTGGTTCGAGGAGACCCTTTCCTCAGCTTGTGCACGTGCTCAGTTCGGCGGATATAGCTCGACGACTAATGCTCATAGCGAAACGGGACAAATGGCAGTTTGTTGTCAAAACCTGAGGCTAGGTGCGCTCAGTAGCCGCAGGGCGCTCTCTGTGCTGGTTTGCGCGCTATTTAAAATGTTCGGTCTCTTTTTGAACACGCCTCGTACACTACAGTCTAATATATGTACTTCATCCGCTGGGTATTTCCGGTGACACGCATAACTGTAATTTGCAGCATGCAGGAAAATAACACTGCACTTGAAATTCGAAAGTAAGCGAAAAACTCGTACATTCTATAAGTTCTTGGATCAGAAATAAGATAAATTTAAAATTAACTACAATGCATCACACCTTTGTTATCTTGTTCAGTGAACAACACCATCAAAAGATCTTTCATTTCGCTTAAATGGTTAGTAACATGTACCGTTTGTTACGGTGAATTTTGAAATTGTTGCATAATTTCGGCTCATTCGGTTGTCAGGTTCCCATATGTAACGAAAAAATTCAAACCTTTTGAGACGTTATGCCTCTTCGATAGCAAACATTTTCCTATCTCTCTGTTCCCTAAACTTCGGTAACCACCATGTCACACGGCTCAGCATTCCAGAAAACTTGAATATTCGGGCAACTTCGCTCTCAAAACTTCAAATATTTCCTACTGACAGAAATTACGACAGCAACATAATGAGGTAACTACCATGGAGCAAATCATAACTTTCATTCAGCTGGTCACCAAAATTGCCGCCCTCTACAGAACCCGAAAGTTCATTACCGAACTCACAAGATCCCGCCACTCAATCCTACCCTGAGCTATTTAACACACGTCCACATTGTCAAAACAAATATCTGCAAGATGCCTTTTAATTTCATCTTTAAGCCTACGTCCAGCTATTCCAAAAGCTTTTTCTTCCCTTCAGGTTTCGCTTTAAATTTGCATTTCACATACCCCGAACGTGCCATTCTCCCATATGTAGTACCTCTTCGTCTATTTGTTGCAGTTCAGGAATTATGACGTCGTCTATTGGCAGTTTTCTGTGCAGTATGTTTCCTCACGCTCTCTCTTCTTAGTGCCCTTTTTTTTAAATACCTTCCACTGATTCCCTCTTTCTGCTTCCCTTGGGCTCACAAGACACTTTTCCTACCCACACATAACAACAGAAATGTACCAGAATGTCTGTTTACCTAAATAGGAATATAAATTAAGAGCAAGGCTCGCTTTATGATTTCCGTTCTAAATTCTTATTATGCATGTCCGTATAATATGTAACTGACGCGTACCTTGGTCTAATGTGTCACATTTATTTCTGATTCCACATGCAGTGTAGCACGAGAAGGTTCAGTTCACCTTCTGTCCATATTTTATGCTCGGTGCACATTCGCGTTGCCCTGCACCCGTTATCCAGTCAGCTGGACTTCAAACCTCCTCAACGCAAGTTGTAGGCCGTGTTCAAAAATATAGGTAGGAAACGAGAGAGTAAAGAGTGAGCTACATGACAAGGCACACAGGATTTACCAAGTTCGTTTTTTATTCAAAATGTCCTAGTTTTACGGTACACGCGTAAATATAATTTTATTCACGCCCACAAGTCGTTGAGACCTTCCATGCGCCAACTTCACGGAAACTCGCCAGTGCTAAACAGCCGTGCATACAGAGCAGTTATACAGATTTACACCCAAGTCTGAGGATAAATGTGAAAAGTACAAACATAATTTATTTATGTCTTTAAATTAATTACGGCTCTCACTACGCGAAAACTCACGTATCTCGCAATCACTCAGCACTTTAGGGTACCTTCTGTGATGAATGTTTTCATAGTCTGAAGAAACATGTAGAAAATTAGGATGTAATTTCGTTGACATCCTTAAGAAAATTATGGCTTGTACTTCACCGAATATCACGAACTCAGATAGCTCAATAAAATTATACAAAGACTTAAAAGCTCGGTAACACCAACCAATACACAATTCTACATTCTATGTATTCTTTCTACTATTTAGCTGCTACATGTTTCGGCACTGTCGCCATCCTCTGGGAGCTTACACTGAGATATCATTAAAGTATACAGCAACACACAACTTACAGTAAACATACATTTGTTTTGATGACGTTTTCACCAGAACCAATAAGTAATACGGAAATTACGGTTAGGAATTAATTCACACCAGTAATTAAGCTAAGAATGTCACTGCGCTTATTTTCAAGAAAGTGACGATTCTTCGACAGCTTCCTTTAATGAATTCCTTCACCGACTTTCATGACGATCTGGCAAACGGTTCAGTCGATGATACTAGGTCACACAAAAAAGTGGTCTACATACAATGTTTTTGTTTTTAATTTACTTGGCAAAAATGCGTAATAATACTGACCCTTGTCATTGAACAGCACTTTATCGGATGTTGAGTGTTGTGGGAACAGGTGCAAAAATTCCTTTTACATTTTTTCAGAGAGTGTTGAATTCACATGTGTTTTATTCTTGTAATACAAATTACATAATTTAATTCTCTGCGCCACATCATGCTGTAACAAACATAGACCACATTTCAGTTACAAAACAAATCTGATAACATTTCAGTATTATTGTCTCCTTTTCTTCAGTGTGTTTGACCATATAGCTTGCGTTTGTGTTTCAAAATTTAACTGGACCTTACGACTGTTTGGTAAAGAGCACTAGTGTGATTATAAAATGTGTTATCGGTAGAAAAACCAATATAAAAACAGTCCTGTGAGCCGTGTAATATATATTTGTTACTTACGACACCTTCATTATTTGTATTTCGTCCATCAATTAGTGTTTAACATAAGCGTTAAAACGCGCTGTTTCTGTTATAGGATAGGTCTTATTCTTCTTGTTCTTCTTTTGCAGGCAAACCAGTAAGTAAAACACCCACATATTTTCAGCCCAATAAAATAATGGTACAGTCATGTTTCACTTGGTAATGTAGTTCATGATACTCTATAAGGCGTACACACAAAATCGCGTATAATTAGAACACTCCCCAAACCCACGCCCTTTAGGCCCTCCTATTTCCTTCCCTGAAAGAAGTAACATCAGGTAAGTTTACTAGTACTGTATATGCACATATGTAGTTTACAGTACGTGTCATTACGAATAAATGTTTATGACAACAGTAACACAGCAAATACAGTATGCGCAACAGATCAAATAAACTTTAGTAGAAATGAAATGCAGGGTTCGGTGGTTCATTTTCTCGATAAGTCGATGTACTCGTAGCAGGCTCTTTCCATTTCCTTTAAACAACCTACTTGTCGATAATTGCCTTTCTTTACATGTTAAACTATTGTTCTTTCTGCATAAGGCGTAAATCCTCTTCGAGAGCTCGACAAATTTCCTTGGAAAATGAATTCAGTAAGGACTATAATTTGCCGTAAATTGGTGAAGTTTTCAGCTGTCTGGCGCCTGTATAATGACGTCGTCTTCTCCACAGCCTCCTCCAGATATTCAGTAGTTACTTGTTCCTCATCGTCGTCCTCTTCCCACACCATACCGACAAAGCCTAACCACCAACAGCACATGCATACATGAAAATAAGTTGCGCTTCATCGTCAATGGCAGGGGAATCACCTTGGAAGTCAGAAACGCCGGCGTTTCATGTATGACAGGCGTTCACCCTTTTGGGTTTCAGCGAGTCCATTGCCTCTTTCACAAGAGCAATATAATGTGCAATAACGCAGTACTTCCCACACCTTTTTACGTCACCTGCGAGGTTGAGATGCTACTCGCTGATGCTATGGCATGCTCTGTAACTAGTTTCCAACAGCAGCTCAGGTGCTGGCCACGCCAGATTTGAACTTGTGACATTTCCTGCTTTACTTTCTTATTTATTTTTCCGTCTCCAACAGCGCTGACACTAAAGAGGGTGCAAATATTTCACGTGAAACGCAGTAAAACTCTGGTTAAATTAGGCTACAAATTAGCGGATGGAAAGAGACATATATAAACTGAAAGGGCTTCGTATATGAAACAATAGAGGAAATAGGAAAATATGTAGAAAACATATTAAGAGATGGTAAAATCTGCCCGATATATACAATCATCGGTGCATTAATTGGAGAAGAGCTCACGATATTTAAAACAGTATCCCGCTGTAGCAGTATTGAATGGCTTGGATTGAAATAAACATGCGAACTATTAGATTTATATGCAAATATTCACCTCTGCGCTATGTTTGTGAAGTTCAATGTGGTGTGGAGGACGGGGTTTTGTGGCGCTGCTGGGTGGTGTTGGTGGCGCTGGAAGATGGTGGCTCACTCTGTCGTGGTGGTACTGATGGTGTTGGTGCATATCAGCCAGCGTGGGCTGTAGGTGCGTTACGAACTGCGCCATTCCGTCACTGCAAGAAATTCGAAGATTGTGGTCAGCATTTAATTTGTGACATGAATTTCAAAAGTAACGGGTGAAGGAGTAGACGTAATAAATCCTCAAGAATGAATGACAGACAACAAAAGAAGTCCAGAGAAAACTTCTACTAATAATGTCTGCAAATCAGAGTATGAGCTGTCGAATGGCGTATTGATACATGAATATAAACTTTCTTTTGAAATTGAAATTACAAATTTAATTTTCCTTTATTTTAGCCGTTAGATTTTCCGCTTTTTTTGTTGTTTCTCGTCAGTCTCGTCATGTATATTGCATTAAACATGAGGAATGCATTGCAGCCAATCTGAATTACAAATATTTTCAACACATCGACGTACGAATTTTATCTCTCTAATATCCACCTTAACATATTAGTCCATTCTCCAGTACATTGATACACAGGTCGTAACAGAAGTTTCTAACGGTATTCTGCCGAGTTACAAACTGGCATAGAAAAGTGCCAGAACAAATAAGACAAAAGGCTGATATACATTAGTTTTCTCTTCGAAACTGGATTATTTCAATCTTATAAGTTTTTCGCCAAAATATATAAAAATAAAGTCGCAGCAATTAGTTCAGTCTCTAAAAAAACAAGAACTTAAATAAAATATTAAAATATTAGGCACTATTTAATTCCTGATCAGTTCCTCTGAGGTGGAAGTGCAAGCTTCTGAAAGTAGCTGTACCGATGAGTTTTTCGTGAGCTGTTGATGACGTAACTGCACTAACAATTGGGAAGATATCCATTAATTATCGCCAAAAAGGCCTCATATCATAGTTCACGTCAATTCTTTTCAAGATGAAGTACGTTTCAGAACATCCTAGCAACTGAACACTGAAGACTAAACCCCTGTTAGTAGGCTGCGTAAATTAGCCGTGTGAAGTGCAAAGTTGATGTACTGTACTGTCAGACGGAAAGCAAAGATGGATATTAATAATGATTAGGTGGCGAACTGAGTGGAAAAAACTGTATCCTATTTCAGGGTACTCTATGATCATGAAAAAATGATTAAAAAGACAGAAAAATCGAGAACTCGTTAAGGATAGCCGACGGCCCTCATGGGCTGGAAATCGGTACCCCTAGAACCTGCTTATGCCGTACAACGGGAAAGGAGATTAGTATGGGAAATTCTGTATATTGTGGCAGTGAAGTTACGCTCCATCTTATTACTTCGGGTGATCAGCCTGGGATTCAAGATTAGCGACCTGTGCTGTGAACAGAAAGTGGTAGATTACTTTATTCCTCTAAGCATACAAGAGAAGGCTACTATGGATCTACTTGCGCTCCAGGGTCACATATAAGTGCCTTCAGACATCCAGACAATTGCCAGTTGAGGTTCCATCTGTTTTGGAAAGGAGCGTTCATGGACATTTGTTTGCTGGTTACAAAGGAGCGGGTACGAGGAAGCGTGCAGGCAGGAACAAGGACATTTTATGCTATATCCTCTTTGTAAAAACGATAAAAATATATGTATACCAGAAAGTGATTGGAGATACATAGGTAGCTGAGGGACAAAACCTGGTAACATCGACAGACGAAGAGCAGTGGTATGATTTTGCATTAAATATTATTAAAATCGTTTGGTTTTTAAAAAAACGTATCAACGTGACGGATATATGCACTAAACTGATCAATACCCTAACTTTTAAGTTCATTTAAAACAAGGAAGTCAAGCTGAAAATCGTGTATTTGATAGGTCACGAATAAAAAACTGATAAAATACTTACTATAACATGTTCCTATTGTGTTGATTTAGAAGATATCAGTCAGGAAACAAAACCGTCGTTGTCTTCAGTTATTTTAAATTTACAGGTATACACTCACTACAGCTATTTCCTAAGCCCTCGTAAAGATATTTGCAAGTATAGGACACCACTTTACAAAAGAATTGTAATCCTGAAAGCTTACGTCATATCACGAAGGCAATCCATTCACTGAAGGAATGGATTCGTTAGTAAAATATGAGACATTATTATCTGCTAACATGCTATTAACCGCCTATCAAATCTAGCAGCCTAATAGTCTATTAAGAGGGGCAACATCAGTGTACAACATGACTTTATTGCTTTTATTCACCCCTCACCTCCAGCAAACACCCACAGCGTGGCATGTGTTAATTACACCAAACAACTGGGCCCTCAACAGAATAAGTTGCGTAACGCTACACAGGAAGTGCGCACACTATTTTAAAAATGGAAGAACAGTTTAATTTATATAAATGCAGGCTAACAATTGTTGAGCAAGGCTGTAAATGGGACTGCAGGCAACTAGAAACCATCTGCCTAGCTTTACAGCTACTTTATAGGAGATATTTCCAGTGACTAAAACCGTTTTCAACAACAAGACGTGTCGGTGGTCGGTGAGGTTTCTGCTCTTCTGGGTTATAACACATCGTATGTTGGTAGTGGTTTATCGACGTTTCGGGACAGTATATCGGTGCCATCTTCCACGATCAAGCACCTACATCGTGGCGGGATCATGAAATCTCAAACAACGTGTAGCTAACGACAGAAAACAAAAGTTCTATACATGCATTAAAGTTTTGGACAATCGACGCTTCCGTCGACGACAGACGTCGCACCCAGTTTGCGTGTAATATTTATATAACTACCTGAAAGTAAGTATAGACAACTCCAGACTTACGAGCGCAAAACAGAGGTTGCCTTAGTCAAAAAAAGAAAAAAATTACACAAGATCCTGTAGCAGGAGTCAGTAGCAGAGAGAATAAGGCTCTAAATTTCACTTCCAGTTTTAAATTAATTGGTTCCGTCTGAGAACTCTCTACAACGTTTGCAAGAACCATTTTGCACTTCGATAAATATTCCACAAGTTACATTCAACATAATTGCAGGAAGTCATGCATGTCTTTGTAGAGAAGCTGAAGATTTAAACATGCATCCAATACTAGTCTCAAGTTGTATGTTAATAGGTCAGCTTACTTGGGGCATACACTTAGACACAACGTTTAAAAACCTCTTTAACTATTACACGATCTCCCCGAGGATGGAACTATACGGCCGAAATATTTGCGACTGTAAATTAACGCGGTTTATCCATATTTATATTGTGTACTGTGTTGGCTTTGCAATTGCGCACATTAAGATAAAAGTACTTTTTCATCTAAGGAATCAATGCACGGAGATGCGAATGTTACTTCATAAGCAGTAAAAAGTGAAAAAAAAGTCAGAAGATAATTCAAAACGAATACACCACACGAAGAAACTAATTTCAGTAGCTACTCTTTCCTCGGTTATATTGACAAATAAATACTTTGGTCCAAATTATCGGTCCGTCTAAGTTATGTACTGTTGTTCTTTTTATCACTGTAATTTAATTAGGGCTTATAATTATTACTATTCTTTTAAGATTCACTGAAATTAAAATAATAATTCCCATTCGGTCGCCGCCCGTTTAAATATATACAGCTTTATTAAGGTGTGGCTTAAAACGTATTAAAAGGTTGAGTCCTCCACTGTTGATATTAATTTATTTGCAGTATTAATATTTTATTAAAGCAAGCTCAAGAGAGATATTTAGATTTAAAATAAGGAATTCAAAACATATTCTGAGTAATCTCTTAAGTGAAATCGGCAGGTTCAATTGGACTACAATAATGCACGAGGTCATACAGGTCCTTCTCGCACTTCACCACTCATCAGCGTTAGGTAAACCTGGACAGGTGTCAGATGTCACAATATATAAACAAGTAAATTAATAACTCCCCACCAAAGACGTTTTACGGATCCGTATTTCAGTATAACTGTTTATTTTTCTACGATTTCAATTACTATACTGTGGAAGTAGCCAAATGAAGTATCCGAAACAAGAGGCCTGATAAATATAAACTAATGTCCAAATAGCCTACCATAATTTTCACGTCATTGATGCTGCAGCGCTTGATATTCAGTGCTGACCGAAAGTTGCACCGTGCAGTCGGATCGGGATACAGATGCGAACTGATCAGAGATGCCCGTCGAGGGTAAAACAACCCCAAAGCGCGTGCGTCGTAGGGAAATCTGCCAGCTCCCACACGCGGAGGGAAGGGTTCTCAATGAGCACCCCATCAAGCTCAAAGTTTCGAATGGGTGGCCCACCGTCAGACAGCCACAGTTTCGAATCCCGTCCATATTTAGAAATTTCGTTATTGCATGGCGCATTCATGAGATTCTAGATAAGATATTTCAGTGACTTGTAGATTTTTAAATACTGGCATAAGTGACGTAAAAGTTTCGCAATCTCTTGCACGAAAGCTAAGTTATGACTGACTCACTGCTTGATATCACAAACCGAAAGTTAAGCAACACTAGTTTAACAGGTGTGTACATTCGCAGGACTTTCCTATAGGAATGCCAGCACCTTGTGTCTACTTATTCTGTACTAGCTACTCACCTCCTTACTCCAAGACTATACATAATGTTGGAATACGACTTAATAAATTCCTTCCCATCACTGACACAGAGCAGAAAAAATGACATACATACCGCTCAAGAAACGGCAATTTGTCGTAATCCACACAATTCTATAAGTGAAAGCTGTAATTAGGTGGAAGCGATAGGCTATGTTTCTCATGCGAAGAAAACGCTTCTTTTGCCTTGTAACAGGGGGTAAACTGGACCACTTGGCAGAATAATAATAATTTTTTGATGGTTATATTGTTGTTAATGTAATGGCACAACAGCCGTAACGCCTTTTAGACAACAAAGGAAAGTAAAGAACACAGCATCAAGCAACAGTCCTCAAACGAAAACATAGAAAAGACATGATAAGAACAGATCACATCACATAACAAACAGCACAAATAGTATTATAATTTTAAAAAGAGGAATGATTAAGAGAGAATATTTGTTCCTGAATATACCGATTGTTCAATTCTGTTCAGTTCAGTATCTTGAGATGCACGACAACAAAAACAACATACCAGCAACAACATGGGCAAATGTATCCAGGTCAAAACAATTCAGAAAATACCTCAGCAACACACCGCGAAAGCACGAATTCAAAGAACTACAGAAAACAGCCGTACTGGGCGCTGCACACGTACTTCGGAAATAAACTAATATAAAATTACAAAAGGTTTATTGTGACAAATAGCATCACATGCATGGAACATAAATTGTAATTATAGAATAGTTGCAACATTATATACCCTACAAACAAGGTATGTTTCAGGTACATAATTGTAAATGTTCTGCATAAAGGTAAAAATAAACAATAATAATCACAAAATTGATAAGAAACTTGATAATAAATGCAGAATATGCTATAAGGCAGACGAACACCTAAAACATGCACAACAATTGCACCATCTGAATAAACTAATAGTCACAATAAGGTGGCTGGTTACATCCACTGGACAACATGAAAACATATTGGGTTACAGATTATTTAAAAGCACTACAAATATATACCTGAAAGGGTGATAAATTTCAACGGTACCACTACTCCGTTGGATGTACCGGTTATCACAGATAGTATAATATTAGCAAACTGGCCCGATATAGTATTGCATGATAAAAAGTGACGGCTTGCCTACTGATTGATATAGCCAGACCAGACAATTCAAACCTTAATATAAAAGAAACTGAAAAACTAAGCTAGTAAAGAGACCTGGAATTCGAGATCAGAACTGTGTGGAAAGTGAGGAGAAAAACTGTGCCAGTTGCAGGTGGAGCATTAGAAATCCTGAAGGGAATAGATCAGAACCTTCAGTTGCTCCCGGGTCACCTGTCGGCCGTAGACCTACAGAAGATCACACTAATGTACAATGCAGACATCTTTCGTAAAAGGCTGAGGTAAATCGCTTCGATCCTCTGTTGAGTCCTGGACTTACTAGAAGACCGCCACCTAATAAATAATAGGCGATAATAAAAAAGGTAAAGTGATCCCTTTACAGGCCCGGTGTGGCCCAGAGGGTGGGTAAACGTATAACTATACTCTACCATGACCGCGGCACTATAAGAGTGTGAGTGGTCAGCAGCACGCCCCGGCCGCACTTTACCCCCGGGAAAGACCCTGTACCCATTTTACAGGTGGCTGGGTGGACCCCAGGGCCGGTCTGGACGGGAGGAAAATCTCGTCCTTACCAGGATTCGATCCCGGACCGTCCAGCCCGTAGTCAGTCGATAAACCGACTGAGCTACCTGGCCCACAATAGGCGATAATAAATTTAAATAATAATAATAATAATAAGTGGGCACCCGGGGAACTTTACTGTAGGGAAGCAGCCGGGGAATAAGCGTGGCTCCAGCTAATACTGACATGAAAAAGTGCATGGAGTTTATATTCAAACTGTTAGATTTGAAGTTCTCACGACGGTGAATACAGTGGTTACAGACTTGTGAGATACGACGCTATGTAGCCTGGTAGCAAGGTACCGACGTTTCGGAGAAACCCACTGCCTCATCTGCTCTGAATATGGAGGCAATGAGCTACATCGAAAGTTCGGTAACCACATACCAGAATACACGACGTGTTCATGACACTCTCCCTTAAATTTTACAGTGTGCTGTTTTGTTACACGTACGTACAGAGTCAAGGTTTGTCCTCATTACGTGTCACGACAGGATACAGAACGCGTGACAGCCTCTGTAATTCCAATGTCATGTACGAAAAATTCTAATGTAATATCAGAATTATCCCTCTAATAAAGACATTGCCGGCAGTTTATAATAAGCAAGGCAACCTCTGTAATTCTAATGCCATATACAACAATGTAGAGCGACTGATCACGTGCTCGTCATATGACGGGGTAATATAAAATTGACCGGCTATTCTTCAGCCTCTTTGATCGGCCTTTCCATATTCTTAGGGGAAACCTAGCGGTAATATCAACTTAGTGCAGCCAACATGTTGTGCTTTGTTGTATCACATGCTCGACACCAAAATCTTTCTTCAGCCTAAGCTCGTACATGTAACCGCGGAAACTGGTGTATGATATTACCGGTAACCTCAACAACCCGGGTGTGACGCACTCAGTCACAAGTTTATCATATAAGGTGGATAATATAAGCATCAGCTCTCCCTTAGCCTTTACTGTCTTGTGTTAAATAAAACGCAAATTTGTCCCTGTGCACGCCTTGAAAGCATATGGGGGAGTGGAAGTATAGCTCCAATTATTGTTAACCTCGGAAATACCTGGAGGTGTCTTAGCGTTATTTAATTGACAGCAGATATATCCACTTTAAATTTCGTTATTGAAACATGTAAAATTGACAACTTATGTGACAATGATGTGAGGTGTAATTAGACTTAACAGTTACTTACGATAAGGCAGGGGGATAGGAAATTATCACTCACTGTGGCTGATAGGAAAAAACAGGTGTTCATTTTTTCAACTATAAGATATGACACTTGAACTGCAAGATAAGTGACACAGACCCACGCGGCATAAATGTTGAATCTATCAGTCACCGTAATGCGACTCATACCGTTTTAGGTTGTTTGCGACTGAAGAAAAAGAGCATAGTGATATGACGCCTAGCCCACTGTACAATGTATTACAATACTAATTGATTCATGCAACGCAAGGGAATGTTCTTATAATAAAAACCAACGAGATGTACTATTTCTAAAATTAATTTGGTATAGAACTCTACCAAAATAAATTTGAGGAATAGTGCATCTCGTTAGTTTTTATCATAAGAATATATCACGATGCACGCTACTCTGAATGTCAAACAAGGTAATGTCTTATATCAAGGAACTTACTGCTTTAATATTTTAATTTTACTGTTGGTCAAGTGCTCCTATTCCATAACAAGTATGCAGGAGAATACGGAAAGCATCAAGCACTCAGCAGTACGAAATGCAGCACCTACGGTCTTCCACATTTCAAAAACTTAATCAAGCATTCGAATCTTACTTGGGGCACGGAAGTGCGCATACTTTTGTGTAGATACGTCGAAATTGGCAGAGATGTTACAATGACAAAGAAGTCCAAAAGTTTTGCTTAAAATTAAGTTTCAGAAGTGAATTCTTAATTACAACAGGCTGCAATATTTATTTATTATTCTTTAAGTGCGAAGGTTGACGAAGATTAATCGAGAGCGAGAATTTGGCTGCAGTACCTCAGGAACGTGTCTGGTGACAGAGTTTGTAATGCCAGCTTGGAATGAATGCAATACCAGCTACAGACCAAACATACACGAACTCTTAGCAGATGCAAGCGCCCTTAAATACGCCAATACCTGAAAGTTAGCTCGCTGTTTTACGTATCAATGAAATCTAACAATCTCCTTCGTCAGTTACAAGTACAATGTAAAGGCAAAGGGTGTGTCTGTTGGTTTTTCTGTGTGGTGATACGATGGCTCCGTGTCTTGCTGAAGAGCGACAAGAACGTTTCTGTCGAATGTGACGCAAGCAGCCGAGCCCCCCCATGCTGCGTGAGACATCTGGGCAGCTCGCCGACTTGCGTATCGCCCGTAAGAAATCTTCCTGTATTGCAATAACACGTGGTAATACGTGGAACTCACTACAAATCTGAGATCCTATTTACACAGCTATTACATTTATTGACATGGGTAGTATCAGGTTTATTTACAGTGTGTGTGCGTGCGTGCGTACGCGTGCGTGTGCGTGTGCGCGTGCGTGCGCAGGTTCGTATGCGCGTGCGTGTGCGTATTGCGTGTGTGTTTGTGTGTGTGTGTGTGTGTGTGTGTGTGTGTTTTGCATGGCGCATCAGCCCCTAGTGAGCCAGGGCCTCCTCATTATCGAGGCTTCACGTTCACACTAAGACACACCACATTTGGAAGAGTATCCAGGCCAACGCAGAGGCCTCTAACTGACAACACACAACATTCAAAACAGACAGACATCCAAGCACCCGGCGGCATTCGAACCCGCTATCTCAGCAAGCGAACGGCCGCAGACCCACGCTTTAGACCGCGCGGCCACTGGGATCGTCAGCAACTCATATACTGTATACTGTGCCTAAACTGTCGGCTAATAAATATCCATTTTCAAGTAAGTTCCAAATACAATAATCCTAAATCCACGAACAATGGACGTAACGCATTATAACACTGAATTACACCTTAAAAACTCTTTATAATTCCATATATATTAATTACGACGTCGATTTCTGTACGTGTATTGAAGTGACAGGAATGAAACATGCAACTCTGTAAATGATCTCGTAAAATTTTATGGATTATATTTAAATTAGAATCTCGTTTTTAAGAATCATACATCAAACTGTGTTTTGCACCTGTTCTGTCCAAAGTAGAACCAGTAGGTGTGTAGTATGATGGAGAGTGAGATCTTTGTCCTGCCGGTTGAAGATTGACTTTATTGGTTAGGTTTTTGTTGCTGTATTTCTTTGCGTTTTTTGCTTATTCATTACTCTGCAGTAACATGATAAAGAACTGGGACTGAGCCATAAGGTAGCTGCCACAGACCGCACAAACATCAACTGTCAGCACTGTAAAACCACAGCATACTTCAAGGGACAGCCGGAATTCAAACAAGCCCTTAAAACCTAACACCAGAATGTATAAATTACAATAATTACAGAAAAATTTCAGACCTGGTCTTATTTCTGAAATTCTATTATGCATACGACTGAAATATAAAATTGAATTTACATGAAGTATAATTGACAGGGAGTAGCCTTTGCTCTAGATGGTAATTAACCTTTTGACGCCTAATGTCAACTATAGTGGTCGTACCGCACCGCTAACCTCTAAAGTTGCATTTTATATATTTATTCAACAAATATAGGTACTGAATATTTTAAACATGGTACACAC
>Ga0131853_10015030_pt1 | contig 14167 bp, 9 predicted proteins | sample TergutLab28metaG_FD_92764 | JGI IMG/M metagenome (GOLD analysis project Ga0131853, IMG submission 92764) | Labiotermes labralis P1 segment gut microbial communities from Petit-Saut dam, French Guiana - Lab288 P1 (version 2) (version 2) | ecosystem: Host-associated > Arthropoda: Insects >... | reverse complement strand
CGTAGATGGGTGGATAATATTAGGACGGATCTCCAGGAGATGGGATGTGGGTATATGGACTGGATTGGGCTGGCCCAGGATAGAGACAGGTGGCGGACGCTTGTGAGTGCGGTAATGAACCTTGGGGTTCCGTGATATGCGGGGAATTTCTTGACTAGCTGCAAACCAGTTAGCTTCTCGAGAAGGACTCTGCACCATGAAGTAAGTAAGTAACCTATACTCACCTTACTGAAACACTCTTAGGTAAAGGAAGAGGATATGCATAGATCACAATCCACGGCGCCTGGTTGACGCCCATCCATCTGTTATGATTTTCGTTAAGCTGAGAAATTTTATTTCCTGATTTATCGAATAAATCTTATTGTAGAATTAGGACTTATGACCTGACTTCTAGGAAGCCGACACATTCAATAATTAAACAGTGTACAAGCATGTTCATTTTATGCATAAGTGCAATAGGGGGACGAATATAAGACACATAACTTCAGACCGATGATAGCTTAGCCGATGGTGAAGATTAAGCGTCAACAATTCCTGCAGAGTCGGTCAGAGAGCCGTGCCATAAAAATATTAGTATTTTACTGTCCACATTTTAAGGCGCGTGGGAGGAGCAGAGTTACAGTCCTTCTTAATTTTGGCGCTAGATGAAGTATATAAGGAGAGCAGTCTTGATAGTATGACAGAAAAATGCGCATGCGTCTGCGACATATTGCATTTAGAGTAATAAAATTCATGTTACAAGGATAATATCCCACTGTAGTGCACAGTAAGTCGAGAGGAATTTGAAAGGAGACGACTGCTGTCCATTCAAGAATTTATCGGAAGGGGCTCGAAAATTAAAAAATGGTCTCGTTAAGAACAGATGCTCTTTTGAAAGACGTTGGACCAATTATCACCCGAATAAAATGCGTGCAGTCTGTTATGGAACTGTGACTCCTCTCTAGATCCCCATTGATTGTCATGTAAACTAGGACTCATATTGCTGTTTACCTGTAATTAAGCGACGAAACTTGGACGTTCGTGTATGAACTTAATGCAGTGACGTTGTTTATCTACCCGTATTATGCCTTTGCATTACGGGAAGTGACAGATCGGTGAAGTCGGAGCCACCCGTTTCCATAGTTACGATACAGCTTCTTGTGTGACATCACAGCTGTGTTAAGACTAGGGGTATATTAGTATAAACAATGACGTCACAAGGAACTTTTACTAAAGAGTTTGGTAGATGAGACATCGATATACATTTTATATCTCTGTTTAGGAAAACATTCGATTTTAGTGTTTCAGGATTCTTTTCGATACGGTTAGCTATTACAGTAATTTTCTTTGAAATATTAAATAATGATAATTACAAGTTGCAAGCATTTGATGTGATTGCCGATTTGTCTTATACAGAGTGATACAAAAAGAATTGAACATTTTCAGAAATTTAGTACTCAATAACTGGTAGCCCCTGGTGGTAGAAATGACTGCTGTTTTCAAATTCCAAAACCTGGGGAAAAAACAATGGAGGTTCTAAGATTTTGTGCGAACTGAATGTTCACGTGATATTTAATCATTGATTAATAATTTTCTAAATGTGTCCAATTCTTTTGAATATTCCTGTGTATTCAAAATTAAACATAGTTACATATAACCGTTTTTTCTTCAGCAGTGATTTATAGAAGTTCAAACTGATGTTTAGAATTCCATTTTTAATTTCTCTTCTTTGTTTTAGACTCCAGAGCACAGGTCAAGGTAGTGGGATAGAATGACGTGCGTCCTTCGGAGCTTTCCGCTTTCTCCTTAGCGTCTTTCTGTACTAATTCATTCATTCACTCTTTAGAGACTAAGCAATTTTCCATACTCTAAATAAAATGAATTGCTCAGGGAATATTTCATGTAATAAATTCCTCATCAGGCAGGAAATGTATGTTCAATGACTAGAAGATATGAGAAATGTGTAGGGAATTTTAGAAAGAAACATGAAAGCAGTAGACCGCTCGTAAGACATACGGGTAAAAAGGACGGTTATATTTAAACTGAAGTTACAGAAGTGGACATGGTACATCTCTTTCAAGATCGAGACCAGTAGCGTATCCTGGTGAACACGATAGTAATACGAAATTTGAAGTTATCTTAGCGGTGCTGCTGAAAAATCAAATATTCTGGTATTTAAAAAAAATGTCGATCGGTAAATAACTAACTGACGTTTTGAAAACTTGTATTGCATTCATATTTAGAGCCTATCTGGTGGAAATAAATATTTTCTCGGGATGCTTTACCCTAAAGGCAGTACACTTCTTCGAAATATTTGTAGCTTTCTGCTATGAAATACTGAGGTTCTTGCAACAGTGCTGGAAAAAATTCAAGTCTTCTCAGTTGCTATGCCACGTGGACTGGTCGGCCGCACACATGAATATACTACTACATTTGCAACGTCGGCAGCTGATCATCATTCGACATGGCGTAACATCCCAGAATTCTTGAATATTTACAGTAATAAAACTTCGGGTTTAATGCAACATGGCTGATTTCTCGACTTACAAAGTGACTGTTAGCTATGGTTTGTGCTAATTAATTCTCCTACATGGAGTAATATAATCAGACTATTATTTTTAATCTGATTAGTGTTTTGTTTTATTAAATTCAAGACTTAATTATTGACCATATAGCCGGCTACAACAATGCTCCAGTGAGTTTTGTGTACTCAAGTAGAATGTACCCTGCAGCAGGATGACTTATATCGCTGTCCTTTGTGAAAAAACATTCTAATATTCTTTTTTTATCCATCAGCCCTCCTAGAGTCGACCATCCTTATTTATACGTCTGCTCCAATTCCACCAAAGCTTTGTTTTAAATTGTGTCTGAAGAATTTTAATAAATATGCAATTTTATTCATCGTGGGTAGTTGAAAGAGAAACAAAATCCAAACACAAATAAGCCTTCTCATGATGACTAGCAGCAGCAAGCAGAGTCTCCGTTTCAAAGTTTTTATTTACTTAGCCTTTACATTCTCTCGACACCGCTGTCTTCTACACTTATGAAATTTTAAATAATACATGTTGATGACATGGCTAATCAATTTAACCTGTGAGTGGAATATGAGAAACATTAATTCGAGTTTCAGAAACTGAGTGGTTTTTGTGCTTCATAAGTGTAGTCACTTTAGGGGATTGGGCATTTTTTTCTGTCTGTAAATGTAAGTACCAATGTTTAGGATATTATGGGAATGAGCAGTGGTATTTAATAGTTCTAATTACTTTAGGAATTGGCGAAAAGTTTGGTGTTTGTTGTTGGTGTAGATGGTAGAGTAAATAATGTTTTTTTTTTTTTTACATTTGTAATTACTATGCGTGATTGACTGCATATTGCTCTCTTGAGATCTGCTAAACTCGATAGATTGAGCAGGTAATGGTTTTTTTTTGGCGCATTCGCAAATCTACGAACAGCGACTCTAAGCGTCGTCGTGTCTAGCCGTCTGTGTGTCTGTCCGTATGCATGGAATAACTCTGTTCCTACTGGACGGATTTTCATGAAATTTATTATTTTGAACATATTTCGGCAATAAGTCCAGAAGATTGAAGTTTCACTAAAATCCGAAAAAAGTAACGGCTACTTTACATGAAGACCGATATACATTTTTTATCATATCACGCTCATGTCTTCTTAGAATGAAGAAAGTTTCAGACACATTTTTTAGAGGAAACCAAAACACACATTTTATGTTCGGTAACCTTTATTTTTCGAAAATCGTGCCGTTTATGAGATAATGTGGAAAAATATTTTAGAGCCGCCAGGCCACAAATACAAAATATAGCGCATGCGCTTTGCATGCTGTGTACCTAAGGCTACAAACACACACTCACAATATATATTACTTATTGATCTTTCACAGCAACAATGGTTACACGAACGCGCCTCATTGTTATGTCATACGTTCATTGCCTGTCTTGTTGAAATTATAATATCCTTACGAGATTTAATAGATATTGGTGTTTATGTGAGTACTGAACTTAACACTTTAATATATATATATATATATATATATATATTTGTGTATTTATTTGTGGTACTTTAGAGACTTAAGTAGATAACTGAAGAATAAAAAACCAAGTACATGTCACTTGCTACTTTTATTTTTCTTCTTAGAGACTCAACATGTTTCGGGCATTAATATGCCCATCTTCAGTAGTATGCGACTATATTGTTGAAATACCACATTGGCTGTTACGTTCTTGGTTTGTTGTGTGTTGGATTTAGGGTGCGGTTCGGTTGACCGGCGGAAGCCGGCAGCCCGGATACCACCCCAGCCGAACCGCACCCTAACTCCAACACACAACAAACCAAGAACGTAACAGCCAATGTGGTAGTTCAACAATATAGTCGCATACTACTGAAGATGGGCATATTAATGCCCGAAACATGTTGAGTCTCTAAGAAGAAAAATAAATGTAGCAAGTGACATCTGGCTGGTTTTTTATTCTTCAGCTATCACAATGATGCACGGTCCGATAAACATAAAATGAAGTAGATGTTTGAGGTTTTAATTGTAAAAATCTTCATTCGTCCATTAATTACAAAGTCTGTCTTGCGACAGGTACTATACTTTCCAAACTGAGTTCGCCAGATATTGCGATCTGTGCTTCCTCCTTCAAATTCCAGTATCCTCTCGTTTACTTAAGGTCACACAGTAGATGCTTACTCCTTCCTCCTCGTCTTCTCTTCCCTTCTAACTTTCCTGTAATAATGTGTTTTAGACTGCAGTTCGTCACACGATGTGACCAGCCCATTTAACCGTACTTACGTTTACTGTATTTACGATGTTCCTTTCCTGCTTGACCATATCATACTTTTTATTTTCACACAATCGGTCTGACAGATCAGCGTCCTTCAGCAACAACAACCTTAAGAGATAAAATAAATACTGGTGGTTAAATGACGACCTTAGAGGACTGAGAGAAGATAAATGTTCATAATTTTACTGACCTTCTTGGATTGAATAAGATCCTGATGATTATAATCGTACTGATCTTACGGAATGAATAGATTTTTGTGTCTACTTTTGTGCCCTTTTGTAGAATTAAGTACGTACTGGTGTATAAAATACGATCCCAGGACTTGTTTCTACTTACGGCATTGGTGACTGTGAGAATCATGGCTTCTCAAATTTTTCGTTTAGAAACTTTCTAGAACTAGAAAGATGGCATCTACCCGCATCTGAGCCCATTTCCAGCCCTGCCTGTATAAACCATACAAACTTTACTCTCTGTCTCTCGTTAAGTATAATCTTATAAACCATTTTACTCTGCCTGAGACAATGCGTTCCTCATTAGTAAGTTTTCACCGACTTCCATCGATTTTCATTAAACTCGGCGCAGACAGTCCTTCGGCACGGAAGACTATCCAGTTACAGTGCTGTGGAAATGGCCAAGAGCGCCGGTCGATTGTGTGCAAGGTGGGATAGAACTCCTATACCTAAAGTGATCAGATTCTTTTAATGATCGACACTGGACAACGTAGTAACACGGTTGTCATTCAACTAAAATTCGTAATTAATACCTAAACTAAGACTGTAGGAATTGTGCGAAATTAATTTTGTTTCTGCAGATTGCATTATTGTTTGATTTAATAAAGTATAAGTTGTCGAAAACACAAGGCGACGAAGTTGTAACAGTCGGACGAAGCTGCCGGCGCCCCTAGATGTGGTCTCCATTTCAACTAAAGAGATAGATGTGCTATGGTTAACTCTACTGATTTATTCGAAGAGTCTTGGGTTTCACCCGCCTCTTGAACCCAGACGCGCTGAAATTCTCTATGGTTTATGTCCATGTTTGTGGTTGAATACTAGGACACTGCTTGCTGACTCGTCTTTATCCTAGTCGCCCTCGTACCTTCCAAGCACTGTTAGCTGAGTAGGCCTGTCAGAGGAGTTCAGAGTCCGTCACGAGCATGGCCAACCTTGGCCCCCATTTTCACCGTAACTCGTAGTTTATTGGCGTGACAATAATAGGGCGACTGGTCAAGTTAAAATTTGTCAAAGGTCCACTGCAGAAGGTATTTCAGGAAACATTCTGAGTGGAGTAATTCGCCCACAGTCTGGAAGAAACAGGGTGATTTATATATCTTATGAAAGCATCTAAGCGTTTTGGATAACCTGTGTTTATTTTATAAATATAAAGTATTAATTTAGTGTGGTGTTGTCTGTCCACGATGAATTTTCATTTATATACCAAGTTTTATACAATGCGACGTTTTAGAGAGATATGGTGTGGCGGACAAACAGACGGACATTTGGCCGCCATGTTGCAGTCACGCATCGAGACCGGCGTGTCCTTGCATTGGTCCGAAGTATTATGTGTGACTCGGAATGAGAGAATTTTCACATCCAGTGCAGAAAACGAACATGAGTTCAATGCAACTGTGGGCTGTTTCCAGTGTTTTGATTTGCATTGACCGCAGATTACAGCATTCCCGTCACGGACGCCGCGCGGTCTAATCTCTAAGTTTTCAAAACTCGATCACAGGGATCGTGGGTTCGAATTAAACTCATCTCAGGGATGTGTGTCCGCATATTTTCTGAGCTTGTATTGATTCAGAATTAAAACATGTTTACAATGCATAATCCATAAATTCTGTAGTAGTAGTAGTAGTAATTGTCGTTGTTGTTGTTGTTGTTGTGGTGGTGGTGGTGGTGGTGGTGATGGCAATGTAACTGAAATCAGTTCTTGTGTTTTACTTGTTGACTGGACAGCCTAATGTCCATTTACATAATGAACACTAACACACAAATATAAAATACATACATACATACATACATACATACATGCGTCAAGTGGGAGCAGAGTTATTCCTTGCGGGCGGTCGGAGGGACGGACAGACATGACGAAGCTAATTGTAGCTTTTCGTAATTTTGCAAACGCCTGTAGGAATTCAGTTCTTGCCGCACAATAAGCACATTTCTTCTCAATTAAAAAAAAGAGCCTATCAGTTAATACTGTATAGGAAATCATCGTTGATATTAGCGAGGTAAATACAAATCACAAAAATACAGTCTGTGGGCAGAATGTAGCCTTTTTGAGCATGTAACTTGGTAGTGCATACGACACTAACCACAGTGCTGTAAATGGCTAAATGTACCGGATGACAGTTCAACTGAGGGGATCTTTCTTGATCGCTTCGAGCTTTAAAATATGGCTTCTGTTTCTTTCTGCAAGAAGAGTCTAAGTTAGAAGAAGGATCTCTCTCTGGTGTTTAGTTACTTTCCTCTGGATTCCTGTTTGATGTCCAGCCGTGAAAAGAAATCCAAATGCCACAATCATCCTTGCAAATGAGACGCTAATCCGCTCTGAAGACGGAGGCACCAATTTCCTTCGAGATGTCAATAAATGTAAATACATTCCAGACTGTAGGTTATCACGGTCCTGAAGAATGAAATTTTCAAACGCCGTTTCCTAAGAACTGGGCGAGAGTCTTTCGAGAGAGGATTACAGAAATGTTTGATAGTCCACTGTAACTGGTCTCTAGTGAAAGGAAGACAGTAGGGGTCAAGGGAAGACAAGATTGTCTGTCCAGGTGGTCCGGTGGAATTTCTTGGTTTCCGTGGAGAGCAAGAATTATCTTGGTGTTACTGAGGAAAGCAGTTGTTTTAGACAAGGCATCCTTGTTTTGTTTAATACAAGTCTATAATGAAAAAGGATGTTGAATTGCAGTCCAACACAACTTTAACTATGCATAAATGAGCTACATGTTCCGTCTGTTTGGTCATAAACGTAATATATTAATATGATGTATTATATTATAATATAAATGTGTTATAATATATTGTAATATAAAATATTAATTGTAATATATTAATGTAAGACGAAATCTCGTCCGTACAATTTTATTGTAGTGTCATCTTAGTAATTGACCAACTTAATGCACAAATTCTTGTTTTATAACAAGTTTATTATATTCCTCTACATGTTTCGAGCACTATTGTGCTCATCATCAGGAGGTAAAAATTGTATTGTACAGCATCTGCTCCGGTGCACCTACAGAGTGTGGTGATACCAGATGCTGTGTAATACAATTTTGACCTCCTGATGATGAGCACAATAGTGCTCGAAACATGTAGAGGAATATAATAAACTTATTATAAAAGAAGAATTTGTGCATCAAGTTGGTCATTACTAAGATTATACTGAGATGCACGGTCAGCAAAACATCAAAATTTATTTTAGTGTGTTATAGTTTTTCTTATTTATGGTTCTGTATGCACCTTGATGGTTGCTGTATATAGCCGAAACATGTAGCTGATTTATTCGCAGATAAAACTCTCTTTGGACTGTAATTCTACATTCTTTTTCCTTACATACTATGAAATCCATGCTTAATCTCGTTAGACTAGCCGGTCCCCAGTCGGGTTTCTACCTGGGAAATTCAAAAACAACCCCGACTCAGAAAAGTAGTTTCAAACCAAACAGTCGGGCTGGGAATCTGGGTCAGTTTGATTAGGCACTTAATTTTTAATATCTCAACAAAATTCCTTATTTTAGGTAGTCCAAACTTCGTGTTGCTAAGTGTAATTCTAGTTTGAAATTTTCGCCATCAACTTTCGGTCCAGACGTGTCCTAGTTTAAGTAAATGGGTCTTAAGATAAGACCGGCCGTTATAACCTCATAGTCATGGAATGCTGCAGTGTCGACACAAATCCCTTATAATCCCATTATGGATCAGGCTTCAACAGTAAGCTCCTTCCCTTTATACCGAAGACGACCATGAAAGAGTGATATCATTTGTCACGCAGTGCTGGTACTCTCAGTAATTTTCCTGCAGACTTTACATCCTTCAGTGCTGACGGGTTTCCGTACCAAAACACCAACTGTCACGCCTTCTTCTTAATGAAGCTGTTTGTCACGAGGCCAGATTTGTTGACTGCCTAGTGAAATGTAAAAATTAACGTTCAATATCGGAGACATTCAAAATCGATAGACTTGGGAGAGCTACCCAAGATAATGCCCTACAATAAAAATGAAAGTTTTCTATCATGTGGTTTGGTGTTATGGCCAGAGATAATGTGCAAGACATTTAGCTAGTGCGTTCGGGTGTTTGTCTAAACAGAAAACCATTAAATAATATCCAACGGATTGGAATGGGCTTGATTGCACATAAATCCACTTGTTTTGAAAATAACACTGAAAGCAAGGCTTGTGATTGAATTGAAGATTTGTAAATAGCCAAGTTAATAGTAATAATTAAAATTATTAGTAAGTTATTTTTTATGTTTTGTTGACCGTGCATCTTATTGCAGTCTTTGTAATTAACCAACTTGACAAACAATTCTTTTTCTTATATTTCTTTATTCCAATTCTATACATGTTTCGAGCAACTAAGTGCTCGACATCAGAAGAGTCAATTGTATCAATAAAACCTCTGGTATATGTCACTCTGCAAGCAGTTGAATGGTCCAAAATTACAAAAAGTTTATCTTAAAATGAGCGGTATTACTTATAGGTAATGATAAAATATTAATAAAATGGAGTGATTTTTTCATAGCGTTGGAAAAATATTTCTGCGGTTAAGCTTGATATCGGGGAGCCCATGGAGATGCCTTGTTCTGGTTGATAGATCTTTTGTTGAAATATAAATTAATTTTGTGTTGGGGTTACTTATAGCAGTGAGAGTATTTGTTGCGTTATTTGAATGTTGTTATTCTCCAATAATATGGCTTTTATGATATTTAATGTTTCATTTATGGGTATGTTAACATGAAGGTCTTTGATGTCGAAAATTATCATTTTATGGTTCTCGTGTACTTTTAGTTTTGTTAAGTCAAGGGCAAGTTTTTTTGAGTTAATGACATTGTAGTGGTTGTTAAGTGTGACATTTTGATTTAGAATTTTGGCTAGATGTTTGCTAATTTATATGACGGCGCTGTTCTGTTGCTGATTATAGGGCAGATTGGGACGTCCGTTTTGTGTAATTTAAGTTGTGCTTTGAGTATGGGTGGTGGGGGTTTCTTTTGTGTTAGGAATTTTGTCTGTCGTTTGTATATAATTAGGTTGCATTCTTGCATTGTTTTGTGTATACGTTTCTGATATTTTATCACCACCTATAAATAATACCACTCATTTTAAGACAAACGTTTTGTAATTTAGACCATTCACCTGTTTGCAGTGACACATACCGGAGGTCATATTGCTACAACTGACTCTCCTGATGATGAGTACTTGGTTGCTCGAAACATGTAGAGAATTTGAATAAACAAATATAAGAAAAAGAATTGTGCGTCAAGTTGGTTGATTACGAAGATTAGTAAGTTATATTAATATTATATTTGACATTATTCTCTGCTTAAGATATAAATTTGTATCGACGACGCTTAACGATTTTGTTTTATTACCGTCACGAGGAATGCAATATTGACAGATATGGAATTAATTAAACTTTTTCACAGACCTCTAGCGTCCGTACTCTTGCCGACGCTGTTAGTTGCCGGTCTGTCCCATCACAGGCCCATGTTCGGTCCCAGGACACTCGCTGTAGGATTTTTGTTGCAAATAGTAACACTGGGACAATTTGTTCTCCGAATGATTCAGCTTTCACCTGTCACTTTCACTTCTCAAATGATCCATCCTTGTTCTTTCATATATTATTGCATAATCGTAATAATTGACATCATCATCAAATAACACACGCAAAAATATAAACTTCTTGAAAGTGTTATAAATTATGATATTACGAACAATGTCCAATAAAGATCATTGGCAATGAAGATGGTCTTCGATAGTATGTTGAGGTGGTATTCTATGCAGTTCCTCTAATAAATATGTATTAAATCGTTTATCCATGCCCTGTAGACGTGACTAGTTTATGTCTTCTCTCGCTGTTATTTTACTCTCATGAACTCGTAATAAGCTTTAATGGCGCCATTCGTACAAAACCAACACATTTGGCGCAAACTCTTCTACCGCGAGCAGTCAAACTGATTGAAATAAAACAGATTATCACCTTGGCTGTCTACAGCGGCCGAAACAGCTCTCCCCGTCTCCCGTCCCTCCCCCTCCCGCCGCAACAAGGGGTGCAGTAACAGAAACTTCCCAAAACTTTCACAGGATGTTATTTCCATTATATAATATGTCAAGCCGCCATGGCCACCAGTTGTGTACATTGAACCCTTCTCTTGAGATTAGCTTCTTTGGCTTCGAAAAAAAGTGTCAGTCCTAGTTTTGCAAGGCTGTCTGTGATTATGACAACACGGTAATTGTGCAAACTTGTGAGGTGGGAGCGACAATGCCATCACTTAATGTATAATACTGTAATATATCTTTGAAATTGTAAGAATGTTGTTTTGGTGATTTTTGGAGCACTAAATTAGAAATGTAAACCATGCGAAATTTTTTTTTAGTTTTTTTAGATTTACGTTTTCTTAACTATTACTCTGATTGCCGTAGGATTTAATAGTTTATCAAACAATGGAAATTTGAACACCATAAGCTTATAGTTCTGTTCGCGAAGGAACGACAATGAAAGCGGCTACAGATTTCAAATAAAACATACACACCACCCGAAGTAACGACACACAGTAACTGTACAGTTTCTCCTCCTACATGCTTCGGTATTCCATCGTTGCTATCATTAGAGAGTCCTCACAGTGGGTAAATTAATGCTTTCGAAATGGTCCATTCTATGCACCACACTAATACGCTTTAACACGTATTAAAATTTTAATATTTTTCAGTTTCTTATTTGAAATTAATTCGAGTGCAAGTGTATGACTGTAGTACATAAAATGGACCATTTCGAAAGCATTACTTTTACCACCGTGAAAACTCCCTGATGATGACACCCATGGATTACCGAAACAGGTAGTAGGAGAGTTTGTGCATCTGTTATGTATATAATCCTGTGCACGAACGGTTGCTTTTATCAGTTGATGTGTATACTGTGCACGCCACACGCAATATTAAAATATACTGTGTTAATACATTGCTACATGTGTTCAAAATACATAAATTAGACACTTAGAGAAAGTGAAGCATAATCGTGCACCTGTCTGTGCTTTCAAACTACTATTCCATACAGATCGATATCTTAAATGACTACAGGACTATAAGGCATGATCAGTCGAACTGACAGATACGTAAGTGAAGCGACTGTGCAGATTGTTCTGGTGTGTGAGGCATTAAGGCACAATTTCCCTCCAACCGTACATATAATTTTGGCAGTAAAATTTCCTTAATATTCTTAAACTTGTTCTTCGCTACCAAAATTGACTGACGTCGTAATGCATCCAACAGATCTATGTTGGTTCGTTTCCTCCTTTTTGTATAATTTATTTCTTCCTTTGTCCTGTTCTTTACTCCCTTATTTTATTTTCTTCTGTCATTTTCCTTTTGTTACTTCCTGTACTTATTTCACTTGCTATTTGTGTCTTCTTCTTTCGCTAATTTTCTCTTTCCACAGTGTGCTTTATCTCCTTCCTGCACTTCTTCTACTACTTCTTTCTTTCCTTTTAAATCTATTTGATACAACAGACACATTTTCATCACAAAACGAATGACCGCTTCCAGTAGCTCTGCGTTCTGAGACTGTTGGTTCTTTAGCACTCACTCACTTCCTCTAATGTCATCTGTAGGCGGATATTTTGTAATGTAGTGTTCAATCCGCTCCATCCTGCGGAATGTTTAAGACATTAACAGAAAGTGTTATGTTTGCACCGATATCGAAAATATTTCTAAAAAAATCAATCCCTGTGCAGGCCCTCAGGTTACCAGGATGTTGAGGCTCTCAGGGCCATAGTGCGGCCGGAAGGATCATGTCAATGAAAAATTCCAATGACACCATCGGGAATCGAACCCGCGACATTCCGACGTGTAGCAGAGTGCCTTACCAACTGAACCACGGCGTTCACCTACCTAAAATGTGTATGAGAATAAAATAACGCCAAAGAAAAGAGAAAATCGTAGATTCCAGTATTTGTTGCAGGGATATAACCCAAGACATCTTTTATACCTTTTTGTGAAACTTCCTTTCGATTCGCTTGAATAAGGAAGACGCATGGCTTTTCGACGTTTGGGCGGTGGTGTAGTGTAATTGACACCCTCTACTCTATTTCACTGTATTTGCGAACAGACAGGCAAACATATCTCGAAATCTAGTTCCTTGGAGATCCACAAGCGAACAGTACACACAATGCTTGTCGCAGAACGCAGTGCTGCGCTGACAGATGTGGGTGTGAAATGCTAAGATTTTTATCTTACGCTGAAACCAAATGCAGATAGTCAAGACGATAGTAACGTTAAGAGATAATACGGAGTAAATACTGATAATAGGACTGTACTGTATTGTCGTGGAAGCAATTTGGACTGAAATATCGCAATGAATCCCAATTACACCAGATAAAAAAACTCGATTATCGAACGTAATCTTGATATTTGAGATGTTTTTAGCATTAAAAGGAAAGAAAGTTGTCAGTGGTTTTTTTGGTATTCAAGGCGAGACATTTGTTGCTGTCTCTCAGCTATAATAACAGAGACATTTTTCAGCGTTATGAAAGAAATCTTTATAGACATTTTAACGCTAAAGACTCTGAACTGCTATACGCGTTCTTCAGCAATGAAGATTGATGTAAATGAAATTTCATCGTGTTTTTTGTACGTTGTCCGTCATCTTTGGTAGTAGTTCTGTCTGCAGTGATATGTTGGGCCCTGTTATGTTGGGCCCGTTTAAAAGCTATTCTCTATCGCTGATCCAGCCTTTCACATTAATATCCAACACGAATATTAAAACCCACCCAGGGTTCGAAATTCTGCGCCCAAAGTCTAAGCCAAAGTGACAGGCAATATTCATGTTATTAGTTCAGCCTATTACAGCTCACCGTGTTCAGAATCGTTCAAGGTTAAATGAAACAAAATGTTTAGGTCGACTCTTAGAGGTCGCTATTTGAGGATGAGAGTGCCTAGCTATGTCATGGAACAGTGGGATTTAAGTTGGCATAAGGTACATGCCGTTAAGTATTTGCTGGGTGAAATTGGTCTTACTGTCTCTTTGGGTCTTTACTGCAAGTTATAGACCGGACTGGGGTCTTGCAGCTACGGTGCACATTAAACTGCCCTCCCCCCCCCCCCCGGTTCAACGTCACCATCACCCTCATCCTCATCATCACCATCATCATCCTCTTTTTCTTCTTCCTATTTCTTTT
>Ga0131853_10015029_pt1 | contig 14167 bp, 7 predicted proteins | sample TergutLab28metaG_FD_92764 | JGI IMG/M metagenome (GOLD analysis project Ga0131853, IMG submission 92764) | Labiotermes labralis P1 segment gut microbial communities from Petit-Saut dam, French Guiana - Lab288 P1 (version 2) (version 2) | ecosystem: Host-associated > Arthropoda: Insects >... | reverse complement strand
CTTACTGCACCGAACGCACCACAGCCTTAGGCTTATTGTGCAGCCCCAATATTTCGTTCTGCACAGCCACAATAACCCTGCGCCTCGTATGAAGAGGCAAAGGTCCCTTACTGAGGCTGTGCTTATGTCTTTTGGTTCTACAGTCGGCCTCCCAAAGACATTATAACACTGTCAAGCCATCGCCTCACAACAGCAAATAATGTGCTGCACTGTTTCAGTCTCCATCCACAAAATCTGCAGATTGGATCCCCATCAAACAGGCCCATAGTGTACAGGTGCCTCCTTACAGGAGCATGCCCTGTGTAGATCGCAGTTACCATTTTTAGTTGATGTCTGCTTAACTTTAGTAGGTCGTCAACTCTTTTCTTACATGGTCTTTGCAGTAGGTTACTATATTGATGTTGTGTACTGATGGTATATAGTACATTGCACAACAGGATGGCTTCTGTCAAAGAACTTCTGTAATGTTTAAGATACGGTTATTAACATGCAGGTGGTTAGATCAGTTTCGAAAGGATTGTGTAACATAGCCCACTCCATTAAAGTATCCGGTAATTAATCTTATGTGTATTTGTTATACTGTGTGTGTATTACCCGTTTTTACTTTAGATGCCGGACTGCTGGCTATAAGTCAGTATCCGGAAGGTCCTGCGACCGGCCACCTCGACACAGGTTTGTCTTGGTTTCCCGGTGTCTATAAGCAAATGCTCAGACGGTTCCCAAGACTCCAAGTTGCCACTACATGCTTCTTATGTAGCCCTCCGGACTTAAATATATTAGTAACCAATTTCATATTTTGTATACTTGTAAAATAACCACTGCCCCCGGGTGACAACCCAATTGCAGTTAATAAATATTATTATTATTAAAGATTTTCCTAGGTAGTATTCCTACGAGAGCAGGAATGACACAGTACATGCATTGTACACTGGAGACAATCCGCTTGGAAAGTATACAAATTACTTCAGCACAAACTTGTTGCGAGATGAAGCGGACACATTTGTTACCTTCTACGTGAGAACAAGATTAAAGGAGGTGTTTACCAGAAGAAAATGCTGGGTTCGCCCCTTAATTCAACAAAGGTGGTGAACTCAGCACTTTGGTTCTAGACTAGGACAGTGAAAGATATAGATCATTTGGTGCCCAAAGATGCAGGAAGGTATTGAATGTTTTCCTTTCTTGTATAACCAGGATATTTCCACTCGGAAAATGAAGTGCTCCCCAACAACTTCCATAACTTTAACACTTAGCACTTCAAAAAGCTGTGAGATCTACTGTGGTGATATGTTTACAGCTGAGCCGTAGTCAGCATCCTGAGTTATTACATCCTATCAGCCTGCTGTGACCATAACTCTATTGTGTTGATGTCATTGTGCGAGGTCCCACTTGAAACAAAGGGTTGAGTCATATTGTAAGCTAAATCACATCACCATCTTATCTTGAGTAGTGTCTCGGTGAGCTCCGTAAGGGTAAATTTATCCCTGTGCACACACGCTGAAGGCATATGGGGGGATTAAAGGTATAGCTCTAAAGAAAAAAGATGGGGGTTCCATTTTTAACATAAAATCTTTGCCCTTCACACTTAAGTTTTTGTATCATACATTAGGTAGCTCAAAGTTTCTTCAGAATTTGTGGCACTCCTGCCCCTCCAGATACTGGCGCCCTAGGCAACCGCATAGTTCGCCTAACGGGTAGTGCCTGCACTGCTAATGGCCAGTGATGCACATAACAAGGGTCATTTCTCCCTCAACTCTCAAATCTTTTTACACATTCTTCAAACCATACTTCACAAATTTTAAAATTTTCCAGATAATAACTAATTAAGCATTTGACCCATTAAAACGGTCAAAAAATGAAGTAGATTCTTAAGCTGAAACTCCCCCCCCTTGTGGTGCTGCAGCCCGAGGCAGGCCATGGCCTCCTCATTCTTGAGGTTTCTACATCACACATGACACAGCAGTCAGTAGGATTCTTCTGGACGAGTGATCAGCACATCGCAGAGACCTCTGACAACATGCAACACTCACAGACATCCATGCCCCCGGTGGGATTCGAACCCACAATCTCAGGCAAGCGGCCGTAGACCTACGCTTTAGACTGTGCGGCTACTGGGACCGGCTAGCTGAAACTATACCATACCGAATAATGGCCAACACACGGATCTTCAGGGATGTTTCACTTCATCCAGCTACCACACAGAAGTGGTGCCAAATGTCACCATTTTTCCAGCATTGCTTGGTGTATTTAACAAACATCATACTGCATAGTTATACGGTCGCATGATTTCAGGCTTCTGTCGGGAAGTAGATGAGAACTGCGCTCCTGCTGGCCTCTTATGCAGGGAGTAGTGGTACTCACTGGGTAATAACACAGGAGAGCGCAGTTCCCATCTTTTATGCAGTTCTTCTGTTTACTGAGCATTTGTCATTTTGAGTGTGGAAAAACCATACTCATTTCTTTCATGAGGTGATATTTTATTTACATATGCATTTATTTGTGGTTTGTTTTACAATACGGCCAGTATGCCGGAATACACAGCTTCACACATTAGGGTAACTGGGCGATGGAAGAAGTTCAAAGGCTCCAAAATTGGTCACACCCATACTAAGGCACTACTGTGGCATGACAGCGGGTTAAATTTGACTACACATCGTACAGTTCGAAGTAACAGGTTACTTATTCTGCTTTTTTTCGCAGCTGTCATTCCCAAGGTAACCAAACTTCATATTTGGAGTGCAAGCACACATCTCAAAGAATAAGATTTGTGAATAATTAATTATCAAATGGCTCCAAGATGTTACTACAAACAAAATCTGTAATCACTGGTGCAAGCCGACATTTCGGTATCCTCCTGCGGCACTGCCAATGCCGTGAACAGTTCTTTTTTTTTTGGGGGGGGGGGAGGGCATGTTCCAATATGTTGGCAGGATGGGGAACAGGAATTACCTTCATAACGGTTGGCAAAGTGGGAGCATCGCGAACGTCTCAAAATAAATGTTTTGAAAAGTCACAGAAGCTTAAAGAATTATGGAGTACATGTGATTTTATTATAAAAGTAAAAGAATTTATAATATAATTTTCATTATTACATATGTAACTATTCTGATGCAAACAACTAACAAGAACACGTAACCACACATCAATTTACACATTTAACAGTACATACAATATGCGCGCTACAGACATTCTGTGCCAAGACTTATTGGCTGCCACTATTTTGAAGAAAACTGAAGACACATTTTGATGCTCTGTGTGTGTGTGTGTGTGTTATGTGTTTGTGATTGCATACGCGCACCATGTATAGCTGGTATACTGATCTTATCGTTCTTAATTCTCAAACATGCCTGATCCCTGAGTGAGTCTTTCTATGGCATTTGAAGTAACTATAAATTGCTCCTATTTTTATAAAATTCACTACGAAAATTAGGGAAGCATGCTCATATCTGTCACACTGAAGAGGAAAGCATATTTTCTTGTATATTTCAGGACATATGCAGCCAATTTTACTTTGCAAAACTGTATTATATCATCTACTCGATATATAAAGATGATCTATAATACCGTTAACAGTTTAAACATTTAAAAAACATAAACAATAACTTTACACATACTACAGAACAGCGCATTCAAACTGGCACATATAAAGAGCTACTTCATCACAAAATTCACATTCTTTGGCATTTAGCTAAAAATGAATAAATGAATTATGAATGCAAATGCCCAAACACGTACAATAACCAAACAAAGCAGTACACACATTAAGGCATTACAGAATATTTTTACTACCCATTGCAATAATTGTAAAGACTTCATTCACTCCACATCTACCTACAGTGAGCTGTACATAATGGTGAAAACGAAACAAAAGAAGAACACACAACGACAGAACAAAATTATCATATCGTAATAATTACGCATGCTGCATCAGAATGTTTTTAGTCTCGCAAAATCCAAATGCAATAATCGAAACATAACAGACACTTAATACTACAACAGAAAACTCATAAAACATTGAATGACTGCAGCTTCCAGTGATCACAGTGGAATAATTTTTTAACATGGAAGCCAAAAGTCCCCAGTTCATCAGAAAACAGATGGAAGTGTTTCTGGAACGTATCTGTGTTACACAAGGGAAACTGTGTGATTTGTTCTGATGAAGCATTCTGTCTTATTTTAATTACAATTCTGACTACTACAAATTCTGTAATGTTACATAATGAAAGTGTAATAAAAGAAAAAGAATTATAAATACACACACAACCTCCACCCTCCATGTTGGATATCTGTCCACAGGTCAGATATAAATGGTTAAAGGTGTATGGATTATTTGTATATAGAAATAATAATATGGAAGACATAAAAATAGTTATTTGAAACGGTGATTAATGGCGAATAGCGCTTGGCAGGTAACATTTCAAAATGAACACAAAGACAAAGGAAACTCATGAGGAATAAGATATAACAAATCACTACAGACAGTTTTACAAATAAATGAATGTTAGTTCAGAGACTGTTTATAGAAGTGACTTCAGACGTAAATAAAACTGAGTAATGTTTGTGAACTAAATAAATTTACTTCTGATGTATACTAATTTACAAGCATTACATAACGTTATTACTAATTATAAGAGTTTTCACAGGTTTTCTGTCATTGCCAAAATCTCTTCAGAAACATTACATTATTTTAGTATGAATTATCATTTGACATTCAGAGGGCCGTGCATCGTGATACATTCTTATAACGAAACCAACTAGATACACTAGTTTCTCAAATTTATTTTTGGAATGGAGCTCTACATGTTTCGGACAGTCTGTCCATCAATGGGAGTCCAGGGCAGGATATGCCATTGCTGCGTGTACAGTGCCGGACTCCCGATGATGGACAGAGACACCGTCCGAAACATGTAGAGCTCCAGTCCAAAAATAAATTTGAAAAATTAGTGCATCTAGTTGGTTTTGTTATAAGAATATGAATTATCATGTTTGACATTACTGACCCTCAACAATTTCACCTTTAAATTGTCATTACCTGTAGCGCAGAAACTACAAAAATTAACATAATAAACACGGGTAAGAATTAGAGTGTAGTGCAGATACAAAAATTTTGATCAGAAAACCTGAAGGAAAGAGAAGATTTGGAAGACCTACATATAAATGCGAAAATATTCAAATGTATATGAACAAAAATGGGATGAATGAGAAGCGGACTGAATTAATGTAGCTCAGGATAAGGAGTACTGGCAGGCTCTCATGCACACGGTAATGCACTTTTGTGTTCCCAAATAGGCTGGGAATTTCATGAACAGCTGAGCAACTGTTAGCTTCACAGGAAGAACTGTTGCTCTGTGGAGTTGTTAGTTGGTCATGCCATTTTCAAGAAAACACACAACACTCTTCAGAGCACAGCTTGGACTGCTAGGATGCCAGTCGTGTATGGCCAATAAGAACGTATCATCGCCATGGAGTAGAAACGGACTGAAGATTTTTTACCCCCGTCTCAAGCCGGGGTTTTGGGAATGCTGCTTGCCTATGTTTGTGCATGGATACTGTACCTGAATATATCATTTTATTAAATTTTTTGTAATTTGTAAGCATTCATATATTATGAAGATGTCCTCTGCAAACACATTTTAAAGTTTGAACATCACAGTCACTTGCGAGGACTGACTCTTTTTCGAAAGAGGTGTAACGATTCTAAATTTTGAGTGTGGCATAATCAGAGACATAAAGCAAATCACACTGTGACTTGTATTTTTCATGAGTTAACCAGCTGATACAGAAACAATCTAATTATGGATTTGCATTATTCTGATATTAAAATGATTACACTGAGAAGCCTCAGAAGAAATCCTGAAATCTCATTTGCTTCTCCAACTGAAATGTCCCTGCAACCAGATGTCAATATTGTCAAAGGTTTAACATCAAATTACATTACTGACACCCCAAGTCTTCCAAGTAATTATTACTAAGCAGTTGCACAAGAAGGTTTCAGTTTGTTGTGAAACACACTCATCCTGTATCCTGTCCTTACAATTCAATGTCATACCGACCTCCCGTCCACCCTAATATTTATAAAGATCGCCTTGTGTTATCAGATATAAAGTAAAAAATTCGTAAATACAATGATCTTGAATTAAAATGTTAACGAAGTCATCCCGTTGTGTATTGATTCTATATATTCACTTTATTATATATATATTTCAGTCAACACAACTATATAATAAAAGCATGCCGCAATACTCAAGACTGTTACAACAGAACATAAATAATCCGATTTCATACCTGCAGAACTAGACAAAGAACAAGTGGACAGACCCCACCCAATCCCATCCACCAGAAAACTAAAAAGCAGGACAACCAATACGCCCACAACGGACATAACAACCAGAAGCGCAATCAGTGAACAACAGCCCCAGGAAATAGCACGCTAACACACGTCACATACCTGACCCCAATATAAGTACAATAGTTTAATAGACATAAGTCATGTTATATACACGGTACGAATCACAGCACACACTGTGAGCCATCTGGGATCCCAAATGCGCACAGCCACATTGTAAAGAACTTCACGGGTCTTAGCTTAGCCTGACGATGACTTTTTAAGTCGAAACATGTCGCTTTAACCTATGCTTTTATTATATAGTTGTGTTGACTGGAATATATATAATACAGTGAATATATTAAATTAAAATATTTTAAAAATATTTTGTTAATTGCATGATACAAAAGATATTAAAAGAACAATAAACTTCTCACTACATGTCATTCGACTGTGAAGATGTAAGAGGAAGTGGAGGTACAGGTCCACACATTCCTGACACGTCATCAATAGAACCAGGCTCATGAAGCATAACTGCACCACTGCATAAAAATATTTATATTACTATCCTGAGTTGTGGGGTGGCGGTTACATCCATCATGTTACGGTTCCCAGTGTCAAGCTGTGGCACTAAACGGTTCAGTCAGCAGCTTCGCACTCCAACTGCTATAACCGGAGGGAAAGAACTCTGGTACTCACTGGACAAGAAAGTGGGAAGGCCCCAGAACCAGTCACTATATTCTGAAAACATGTCTCTTTTGAACACATGGATTTCGTCACATTTATGTATCAAGTTTCCATTTCCCTGGCCTCTGATAATGAAGCTGTGCTTCACGGTCCACCATGTAAAGCTGCAGAGTCTGCTCTTCTCCACATCTGCGAAGTTTTATGTTGCCAGAGACAAGGGTAGAGTAATAAAAACATAAAACTCTGCACAAGACCCCGACATATTTCCCACACAAGTTATTCAATAAATTTTCAGAGCCAACGTTAAGCCAAGAAGACACGGGCAAAACCGCGACGGTCTGCAAGAATCGCAACTCAAGAGAAATACAGAACGATCTTCCTACCTCGGAACTTTTTTGCCGACATTTACCAACTTACTCCAACGCCGAATTTCGGTCACTCATACGATATGGAACAGACGGAACTTCACAGCTGCGGCCCGACACTATTAGTAACGATGTTCAAACCAAGCGGCAAAACTCGGTGCACCCACAAGGGTAACTGGCGCAGACACGTTGCTGAAAATCACAGACTGTTTGGGGCCGACTCTGCTTGAAAGGTAACAGAACTGATAATGGTACGAGGTATTATAAATAAATTTCAAAATAAACGACGCATACCAAATTAAGGAGGTAATAAAATACTATCAGAAAAATAAATTCACGTAACGTAAATAAGGAACCTTCATTTTCTAGGCATCCAGGCATAAAATCACCCCAAAAAGTTGTTTATGTATAAGTATAACATATATATGAACTCAAAAGACAGAATTAATGTACTGGTAGGGAAAGAGATGAACAATGTACTCCGTATATAAATCTGTACACTGCCACATATTCCCAATATACCACAAAACAATGTATTAATCAATGAAAGGCACAACAAACTCTGCGTAACATTCTACTGGTAATTCATAAAACCAACAACACCTTCTTCATACTAATACAAAACCATGAATGTGTATGGTAAGTTTCATGGTGTAAACAAAGAGCGAGTTTCATGGTCAGTGCCCCCATGAAGTTATTTTGTATTAGGAGTGGTCTCAACTTCATGGGTTAAGCGTCAGACTCTTCCATTTAGAGCAGGCACTTGCAAGAAAACTCACTTTACGTACACGGTAAAGCCCCAATTTCATGCGTTTTTAAGAGACCATCTAAAAAAAATTATGTCATATATGGGAAATACTGTTCTTATGGGCACTGGTCCAGGACCATACAAATTGCGCATAAAATCATGGAAAACACAAAATGCAGGAACACAAAATTGGGGGTTTACTGTATACATCTTGACTCATATTTGAGTAAAAGAAAATTCAGATACTTGATGTGGTACAAACTGCATTCACCTCTGCACTCGGATATAAAAATAAAGACAATGTACAACCATTTTTCATTATCATGTCCATTATCTACTATGGCTAAATACTATACCTGCAACACTGAAGGTTCATTGGACAATAACTTTGTAATATGATAATCAGTCAGAACAAAGAAATCATGAGCACAGAGTACTTATAATGCGACCACAGAGTACAGCGACAGACTGGATAAAGAGATAAATGAGACTGAGCATTGGTACTTCGCTAAGAAAACATTTGCTAGACAAGGAACCAAAAGGAGGTTCAAATGGATCTGAACAGTCACTGTAATATTCTCAAATAACACCGCAGTTCAAGATGTCCGTACTTCAGAACCACCAATGCAAAGAGAGGACTTTCTGGAGACCACGTACTTCACATATCTAGTTAACTGTTTTTAATAATGATCTTAGAAATTTCTATTTTAGTTCAAAGATATGGTGTAAAATACACTTTGGGGATAGTTTAGCGTGTTACTGGTGGCCAAAACTCGCCTCCCATAAATCCAACCCTTTGTCCGTACCTCGGGGTATCGTATATTCGTACCCTAGATCACGTGGGAGGCGGTAACAGTTGTGGAGGTTATAACCTGATGGGGGTTGCTACGACACACGCTGGCTAACGGGGCTCTGGTCTACCCCAAGCCAAGGTGGAAGGTATCATGCTGAAGGCTGCATGGCACTGGGGAAGAGACAGCTGTGTCGTTAACGATCCCCTTGAGGAATCAGGCCGCACCCCATCGCATGTAGGCGGGAGCTCTGTGGACGGTGACCTTATGTTTTTCCTGTATGTATGTAGGAGGTCTCCTTTTTGGGGACTCCGGCAAACATACATGAATGAATGAATAAACAGAATCCCCTCGCTTGGCCAGTGGCTCTGGTGACAGAGTATCCCTGTCCATGGGGACTGTGTTAGGGAACATGGAGGGGGCCCCCTTACCGGGGACTCCGAGAGAAAGACAATAAGAAATACATTAAGAGAGATGTAAAAATACCCTGTAAGCAGGTATCTCTCTCCCTAGGGGCCCCATTGGGGAACCTGGAGGGGATTCGCTTACCAGGACTTTTGAGAAAAAAAGGATAGTATATCCGGATTCCTTTCTTGGACCCAGAGTATATTAAGATTTTAAGTCTGGGGGCCATATGGAACTTTGGTAAAGGGAAAGGGCTCCCCTGAGCTGATATTAGATTATGGGGCACAAAGGGCCATAAGGTATAGGTGCATCAGGACCGTAAGGGCTCGCACCCAATGCAAATCTGTCTATCTATCTATCTATGGCCAAAACGTCGGTATTTTTTTAAATTCTTTTACTTTCAAAAACTCTTTGTTATTGGCATTGTTATGTTATTAGACATAACAAGTACTGTTCTTATCAAGCGCACTTAGAAAATTGTAAGAAGCTGGATAAATACGTGACTCTTGAAATGTTGAAGTGCACCTCGTGGGAAGAGCAGAGAGAAAAGTTCCGATTAGGTAAGACATGATCAACGAAATACAGGATTCTGGTAATAACAACTATTAGACGCCCACCTAACCAAACATCGCAATTCATTTCCTCACAAAACTGCATCTGTCATCTGTATTTTTAAAGAAATAATGAAAAAGCCAGCTCTATGCAATTTTAACTGAAAACATCTCCACGTTCTTTTATACAATTTACTGCATTGGATTAACAACAAAGCTTAGACTGCCATACAATTTGTTTATTAATCTCAACATCAGTTCTTCTGTTGGTGTTTGAACCGTAACCGCACGAGAACAACGTAACTGCAAGAGGAAGATGGCCGAAGGGTAAACCCTGACGTGAAGACAGTTCACAGCTCAAGGTTATGTAAGCAGGAGTTCTTACTTGAAATGGCAAGCCTCAGTGCTTTATGTCCTGCGCATCGTGCAATTAACATTAACGAATGTAAGCCATGTGCGGTGGTGTCCATGGGCACTGCGATGCATACATCACAGTAAATCTTGTGACAGGCAGGTGCGATACAGAAAGTCGGTACTCAGACAAAAGTATTCAGCCTCGAATGCTTTAACGGACGTTAGGATACCGGTACGGACCCATTAAAGTGGCCTGAACTGGTTATCAAACATTGTCAGTATTTCAAATTGCATGTATATTTCAACTTCACGAACATTACAGTGACTGAGCTTATTAATGATAGAGAGTGAGAAGCAACAAGAACACCTTACAATGAATGTTACTACTCTAGAAACAGCGGAGTGAAGACCCGTAAGTAATAAAGTAACCTGATTATAGCATGAATTGCATTCCCCGCCTATTTTATTTTTCTCGTAAACGTCTGAATATGACGTGGCTAACAACATAACACTCACGTGCCGGTATCAAAAAAAACGGATCGTGGACTTTGATTTATTTGTCGACAATTTCAAATCTCCCGTCAACTCTGTACGCTCTTCGTACCCATTCAATTTTTATCCAGTTTGTAACGCCTCCCCACCCCTTTTAGGCCTGTTATTCTTTTACCGTATAATACACAATTATACCATGCTTTATGTACACTTTACTCCCTACTTCTGGTATCAAACATACTATCAGACATCAAAAAGAAGAAAGACGACATACATTTACAGCTTTATGTTACAGGATGCTGAAAATATTTACACATGGTAGCTGTAGACTATCACAAAAATAGATAAATATTGGAAGAGAGTCAGTGTTTTCAGATGCGAATACTGTATGGCACAATGAACTGATAGTGCAGCTGTAGACCTGGTTCACTATTGTTACTAGAAGTTTGTGTCACCGTTAACTATTACAGATCTTAAAATACATAGTCTGTAGTCACTTACTATTGTTAACACTATTTTTCGGACACTGTCACTTTGTTGTGGGCGTCGGCTGACCGACAGGCGTTATTGACGTGGACCCATCACGTGGCAGGCCCAAGAAGCCGCCTCCGGGCTGCGAGTATCGCAGACTGCCGTGCTGATGACTTATCAGGTCCTTGTATAGCTGCAACTGTTCTGCAGAAGGTGCATATAAAGGAGGTGCTGCCATCTGCAGAGGAGAAAGGAAGGCAGCGGCAGCAGCAGCAGCAGCTGCGTTCGGAGAATACAGCCCATGTGAGCCATACAGCGCCGGATAGTACATTGGATCTATCAAGGGGAGGTGATATGGGGATGGACTCTTTGAGGTGGAACCGACTCCACTACTTCCTGATACTGGCGACAGTTGAGGTAGGTATCCAGGGTAAACAGGAGAGCCTGTAGGAAGGTAAGGCATTGAGCTTGACGTGGGAGGAGCAGACTGAGGCGATAGCGAAGCAGTGTTTGGATGCCGTTGTCGAGATCGTGACCCATCACTCGACGGGAACTTTCGATTGCCTGCTGCAGCAGATGACAAGTAAGGGTTTGGAACTACAAGCTGCGCACCGCTACTGGTGTGGCTACTGCTACGTGGAGGGTGGGCATGCTTCCCGTTCTCATTTCTGGAAACTGGACGATTTGATGGAGCAAGCTTGATGCTGAGAGACTTACGATGCTGCTGTAGAGTTCTCTGTTGTTCTAGTAATTGCTGCTGTCTCTGTTGCAATGAAGGTGACGGTTTTGGCACATCCACAACCGTTATTTCCAGGTTGGAGCCTACTACCGCCCGTCCATCTATAATGGGGAATGGAGACACACCGTTGGTTTTGTGAGCTGATCTGATAGGATTCCTTGTACTAACATCAGGAGGAGGAACGCTTGTGACACGGCTTATGCTTACTGCAGGTTTGCGAGAATGAGACACTCGTAGATCCAGGACTTCGCCACTCGAGGGCACAGGTCTAACAAAGCTCCGTCTGCGATACAGTAAACCTGGTGGTGAGTCGATACCATCTTTTGGATTTCCATATACAGTGGACTCTGAGTGGGCATATATAGAGCGTGACTGGGTTACCCGTGGCGGTGCCCACTCGTCAGTACTACTGCTGGGACTAGGAGTTGAAGACTGCAAATGTGACAAGCTTCCGGTATACAAATGTTGTAGTGCTGGGTGTTTCAAGTCAAGGACACTAACTTGGGAGCGGTTAAGACTTGTAGGTTCACAGTCAGCAGAAGGGGAAGGTGTTGAAGCAGCAGAGTTTGATTCTGTTGGGGGTGATCCCAACATGTGTGTGACATCTGGAGTCACTGTGATGGAAACCTGTCCGAGGACTGGGCTCTGAACCGGGGCAGCATGCTGTATGACAGACGGTCGTCTATCCGCGGTGATGGTTACAGACCCTATCGACATTGTTGAAGAAATTACCGGAGGCGTTATGGCAGTCACTTCCAGCCCACCTTCTCTGAGGATCTCCAATTTCCGCTTTTTAAGTGCAGGTACAGGTGATGTTTTGACAATTCTTGAAGAAGAATCTTGTTCAGAAACAAGGTCTATCAACTCAGGCACGGGCTTGTCACTTGCACCACCTGCACTTGCCGGCTCCTGTTTAACTTCTATCACCAATCCTTCTGATAAATTTGACACAGGAATATTTTCTTTGTCTTTAGGACGTGGCGTGTTTGCGGAGTCTTGTAAAGTCTTGTCTGGTTTTGTTCGAACGCTTCGTAGGGACGAAGTCTTGCCCTCAAAAACTGCTGTTCCGTCCTTCTGGCCTCTGCTAGGCATGCCATTCTGAGGGAAAACAAAATGCAACATGACTTCAGAATACTTGAAAATTTACTTCACATTTACCAGTCTAGGTAAAGGTTAGGTTATCCACATTCACGCCACAAGGGCATGTATGGAAGTGGGGGAACAACTACATTCATGTTGTATGCTTTCTTCTGGGTAATTCCCCGGCATCTGAATTTTACATGCCGACGTTTCGGAACACTCTGTCTGTTCCATCTTCATAGGTATTTCTTCATATCTACCTGCCTGTGAAGATGGAACAGACAGAGTGTTCCGAAATGTCGGCATATAAAATTCGGACGCTGGGGAATTACCCAGAAGAAAGTATACAACATTCAGAACACGGAGAAAGTTTGAAATCAGGAACTGCACGAATTCTTAACCTCTGTACTAGATGGAGGTGAGTGGTCAGATTCACATCCTGGCCCTGTAAAAGAGTTGTCACTACCGAGTGAACAGTAAACTGATTCAGGCACAGTGCCAGTATACATTCTGGAACAGAGGAATGTCTCTTGCACCTGCCAGTAATCAAATCGCAATTCCTACTTAGCCAGACTGTAGTCTAGAATGAGCTACTATATCTCCACACCACTCTATCACGCATATGGTCTGGGAACACAATATAGAGCGTGTCCGGGCTAGAGGTATACAAAAATACATGCTTATGTTTTAGTACCTAAAAGTTTTATGAAATTTATGTTTTCAAAAGTGTACAGAGTGACTCAAAAAGATTTTTATGCATGTCCGTACACTTCAATGTTGGCACCTGTTGTAGCTCGACAGATATCTAAACGATATTCAAGCTCTTGCCACTTGTTTATCAGCATGTGAGATGTTATAAGCTCAACTGCTTCAATGATACGTTGTATCAAATCAGCCAGATCTTGAACTTTTCTCCTGTACACAACGTCCTTAATAAACCGCCATGCAAAAAAGTCTAATGGTGTCAAATCCAGAGATCTAGGGGGGCCAGGCAGTAGGACCTTCAACTTATAACACCTCACATGCTGATAAACGCGTAGCAAGAGCTTGAATATCGTTTAGATATCTGTCGAGCTACAACAGGTGCCCACATTGAAGTGTACGGACGTGCATAAAAATCTTTTTGAGTTACTCTGTACACTGTTGAAAACATAAATTTCAT
>Ga0131853_10015027_pt1 | contig 14167 bp, 6 predicted proteins | sample TergutLab28metaG_FD_92764 | JGI IMG/M metagenome (GOLD analysis project Ga0131853, IMG submission 92764) | Labiotermes labralis P1 segment gut microbial communities from Petit-Saut dam, French Guiana - Lab288 P1 (version 2) (version 2) | ecosystem: Host-associated > Arthropoda: Insects >... | reverse complement strand
CGCCCCTCGGCCGGGGGGGGGGGGGGCGGGTGGTCCGAAGGGGGGTGGGGGGTTTTTTCCCGCAGGGCCCCGCGGGGCCCGGGGGCCCCCCCCCCGCCCTGAGAAAAAGGTGGGGGGGGTTTTGGGGGGGGGGGGGGGGGGGCTGAAAGCCTGGCTGATTTTCGGATTTTGTTATACGTTGCTCTATCAGGCCATACAAGGCGCAGGTAGAGTCCTGAAATTTCTTTTTGCACTGTACCCAGAAACGTATTAACCTACCCTGGCGAGTATAACCGAAGCGAATAAAGAAAGCCCGGATATTGTTTTGCCCCACCACATATATGCCTTCAAGACGCAGACAAGGACACCTTTACCCTTAACATTTTATACGAGTGTTTATAAAAATTATACATTTTCTGTAAAAGAGAAAGTTTGTGGTTTCGGTTGAAGTTGGAATGTCCAGGCCTAGAGCAAAAAAAGCAGAGGCATCACTGTACCACACGGTTGCATACACTCTCCTATTTTTCATCATACACTTGCACGAAGCCGTCCAAGTTTCAGTTAGATATCTATTTTTTTCTACAAACTTTTCTTATAATATACAAATATATACCACCGATCGTCAAGGGGCTAGATTGCAGGTCATGTATTGCGCTAGTGGACATAGACCGGCAGAGCCTGACGTTACACTAAAAGGAAGGAACATTCCTCTATTAAATCTCGCGAAGTGTCTCGGTCTAACATTTCATAGATAGATTACACGTAATGTCCATTAAGAAAGAGCCGAAGGCAAGGTTTTCAGAACAGTCAGTACAGCCTAAGTCCCATGAAAATTTGAGCTATTAATGGTTAACATTAAATTAATCATACACAAAGCATCCATTGAATAACAAAACGACTTCCGTCCGGAAAATTACATCAAACGCCCATCCTCTGACTTTGAAGAGCTTGTTATACCATTTTGTTAGCAAGACTGAAAAATTTTGAGAGCCCACATCGTCCAGTGATTTGTATATGACGTGATGTCACTATGGGCGCAAACCATGTTTCGCGCAGGACGTCACAGATTGGTGAAACGTACTGTACTTCCGTAAGAATTGCTATGCCGAAAATGAAGTGCTGCAAATGAATGCAGCAAAATGTTGATTTGGCGATGGTGACCACGCTTAGAATTGTCGAGACAGGGAGGCTACTCTTTGCCATCACGGAATTGGCACTACTGAATCCACACCTTCCTCATATGAAGCCTTTCACCTTCGGCGAACGGCTGTTCAAAATTTTGTCACAGGGTGATATGTCATTCATACCGGTGACGTAACACACGAGGACAGCCCGGTTCCTGGCGCCGTGACAAAGCTTCAGGCAACGCCTGCACTGAATTTGATAATGCAGATCGGTCAATTTGCCGCTGTCAGTGGCCGCGCGATCTGAGGTGTGAGTCTGCGGCCGCTCAATTGCTGGGATTGCGGGGTAGAATCGGCCAGGGACAAGGATGTCTGTCTCTTGTGAGCGCTGTGTGTTGTCAGGTAGAGGTCACTGCGACAGGTAGATCACTCGCCCGGAGAAGTCCTACTGAATGTCTTGTGTCTGAGTATGATCTCGAAACCTAAAAAATGAGAAGGCCTTGGCCCATTAGGGCTATCGAGCCATTAAAGAAAGACTGATAAATTTACGACAATAAGTTCGTTCAGAGAGTTACAATGTTAACAGATATGCAGCGGGTGTGGTAAATTAAAGTATGGACAAATTGATTAGCTGCGTGGGAAGAATTTATATAACCCTGAGTAACCTAATGTTGTACCTAACGTAATACAAGTAATCTCTTAGAAATGTGATGTGTCTTATTAGTGCTAGTGTGGATAATACAAGCGCAAAGTCCTTCTCCGCCTAAACCAGATCTCCAACTGACTGCCAGATGTCAGGAAGGTTGCGTGTTGGTTTCGGTAGGCGCTGCCTGGATGTAGCGCAACCTAACTCCTAATAATTCGCAATATTGGACAAGATGAAGCCATCGTAGAAAACACTAAGCGTCCATTTGAATGTGAAACAGTGCCGCTGGCTCTGTTATCAGACACTATATCACAGTTTCCGGTAGCTTCGCAGCAGTGCGTTCGCTAACGTGTCGCCTAAAGGCTGATTCACACAGTCCAATTGCATATACTGGGTGTAAAAAACATTTTTTTTGTGTGAAAACGATATACAGTCAAACAAAGAATTTTTATCATGGCGGAAATTATTGTTGTTGTAGGTGAATATGAAAAATAGAGTAAATCCGAACTTTTTCACAGTCGTAACCTACATAAAAAAGTAGCTGTACAGGAAATGTTGTAGTAAATTGGAAGTAAATTTTCCGGTGTTTTAATGCCGCTCAGTATAAATGTCAATGAAAATTGTTGTTGCGTCAGTACGGTTTTGCATCTGGTTTTGTGAATGAATAGTGGAATAATTGTTCCATTGCTAGATCCTTTTGCAGTTGAGATTACTCAAAAGGCCACGTGTATATTCAACGTAACAGACAGCATTCAAACAATCAAATCAAACGGAATATGTATTTGTTCAGTCTTATATTCATGTGGATGTGACCGCTAGAACCAAGTCTTACTGGCGTACATCCGCTATATTTTTTACTAGTGATTATCCTTTCTCTTATACTCTGTATTCTGTGCTGAAGTTTCTACTGTACTCCAAATGACACTAGCAATAAACTGTTTCTATTTACGCCCCTAAACTTTGGACAGCTTCTCCATTTGTTTTCGTTTTTATATTTCGTTTTCTATTAAAAAAACTGCCTAAAATTTTAAATTACATAATCTTGGTAAAACGAATTATTTTCTTGCCTGCTATTTATTCATGTATTTTAACCATATATTGTTTAAAAATCTACCTCTATATTTGTGTCTCTCCATGTATCAACAGTAGGCTACAGGTGTCTTATTCTCTTCTTTACACAGAGGCATCTTCCTTTCCCCGCCCCTCTCCATACTTACTCCATGCTGCTGAGTCCTTCTTGAAAAGCTAACTGATTCTTAGCTAGTCAAGGCATTTCCCGCATTTTATGGAACCCGAAGGATCATTACCGCATTCACAAGTGCTCACCACCTGTCCCTATCCTGAGCCAGCTCAACCCAGTCCATACCCCCACATCCCAATTCCTGAAGATCCACCTTAATATCATCATCCATTTATGCCTGGGTCTTCCAAGTGGTCTCTTTCCCTCACGTTTCCCACCAAAATTCTGTATACACCTCTACACTTCCCCATACATGCTACATGTTCCGCCCCTCATTCTTCTCGATTTGATAATCCTGGTTTATCTGAACCCTCCTAATAACATGCTCTACAGCAAAAAAAGCAATGGCGATAAAGCGCCTCCTTGTTTCAAACCATTCCTAATAGGAAACACGTCAGACAAGTGTTTGCCTACCCGACCTCTGCTGTATGTTTCATCCACACACATTTTTATTACCCTTATCTGTTTCATGGGGCTACCAAATTCAAAGATATGATTGTACAAGACCTCCCTCCTAACTGACTCATATGCTTTCTTGAAGGCTATGAATAGCTAATGCACTGCTTCACTGTATTCCAATTTTTTTCCAAGTATTTGACTGAATGGAGAATATGTGATCATTAGTTGACCTGTTGTGTCGAAATCCACATTGATGATCCCCAATAAATTCCGCTGCATGTGTAGTTAAATTGACAGCGGGAAGTTGGATAAATTTTGTACGTAGCTGGTAAAAGTGATATGCCCCTATAATTAACACAATCTGTTCTATCGTCCTTCTTATAGATAGGTACAATGATTGACTCCTCCTTCTTCTCCTCAGACAATTTCTCCCGCTTCCAAATAGAATTAGTAAGTTGACGGATCGCAGAGTGAATTGTTCTGCCCACTGTGTTAAGCAGTTCTGCTGGGATTTGATCAGTACCTGGTGATCTGCATTTTTAGCTATTCAATAGCCACTTCAATCTCAAATGCACTCGGCTCATGCACTAGTGGCTCTGCTGTATGTATTTCTGTCTGCCTAACATCACTAACATAATGTACATTGAGTAGTTGAGAGAAATGGTTCCTCCACCTATCCAAAACTCTGTGGGAGGCGGTAAACAAATCACCCTTCTCATCCCGTACTATCGTAGTTCTAGGCTGGTAACCGCACTTAAAATCATTGATACCCCTATATAAGTCTCTGACATTTTTTATCTTACTGTTAGTTTCAAGTTAATCAATTTTGGCTTTCAGATATTCCTTCTCTTTGTTCCTGAAATGTCAACTAGCTTCACGTATTTAGATTATCTATATTGTTTTGGTTTGGATTCTGTAACCACTGCATTTTAACCTGCTACGTTTGATCTAAAGATCTTAAAATGTTTTCATCAAACCATGTTTTATGTTGCTCAAATTCGTAAAGACCTAGACTCTTTTAGCTGAAATTTGGACATTCTCTTTCCTGTTCTCCCAGGCCCCTTTTACGTTTTTGCTATCACTTAAGTTCTGCATAACTGCAAACCTGTTTGAGATCGTAATATGATACTGTTTCCTAACCTCCAGCTCATTTAATTCACGAAATTCAATCTTTCCGTATCAAACTTCAGTGCTGCTTGTTTACTTACTAACAATCTTTCCCTAACTTTTGCAACCACCAGATAGTGATCAGTATCAGAGTCAGGTCCTCTGAAAGATCTACATCGACTATACTCGAATGCCACCTACTATCAATATGTGATCAATCTGATTGTGAATCTTCCCACCAGGGTCTCTTAATATCCGAATTCCGATATAAAACAAACCAAACCTTTTCTTTCGTGCATATTACAATAATGTATACGTACACATTTCTCAGCCCCACCATTTCTCCATATTCTAATATTTTAACAAATATCTATTTTTGCTGCTTCTTCTGTGCAGGGTGAAAATGAAAGCTGAGGCCGGACTAGAGCTTTCAATTCTTTCTCTTCAGTAGGCCCTAATCTCGGCCAAAGAAAACAATTGCCCTCTCAAACCTGTAACGACAGGTAAACATTGTCTGAGGTGGACTCCTGAGTTGAGGTCCCTTAGAAGAGGAGCAGAGAGTTTTGGGGACTTTGTAAAGAGGTTCAGCGGATATACAGAAAGGAGGTAAGGAAGGACTCAAAAGAAGCATTGAGGGCTTTCTGCAGCTCCCTTAATGACATCCCACGTCGGCTAGGTTTCATAAGTCTCTTTCTGGGGACCCTGAGATCAAGCTGGGTTCTTTGGTAGCTCCTTTGGGGAGGCATACGCAATCCGATGAAGAAACCTTAGAGCTCCTGCTTGCATCTCACGTTCCAAACTCGATAGCTACTGAGGAAATGGCGATCCCCGCTGCCGCCTGCGGCGCCAAAAGTTGCGACTGGCGGGTGACTGCGAGGGTAGTTACCTACAGGAGAGTGGAATGGTAAATCTATCCTTTTGTCCCATACAAATGTCCAGGAATGAATGGCATATTCCTGGCCTTGTTGCAAGAGGATTGTTGTCCCTTAATTGGTCAGGATTTTTTTTGCCTGCTTGGCAACTGGTTGCGATCCAGCAATATGGCGCCAAGTTAAGATAGCTTTTATACCTAAGACCGGTAGGAATTCCTACGCTTCACAACCCAGAAGGCAGCACTCCTGTAAAAATTGTGGAAGTTGTAAACGTTATTTGTTAAATGCGTTTGTGTTTATTTTCAGATTTCTGGCTTCAGGGAATTCCCAAATATTGATGAGCTTCAGCTACAGAATAACACCCTCTACTGTGTATTCTATAATCATATCAAACTACGAGGCAATTTGGAACAAATTACTCCCAATAGAATTACCACAATCCACAGAAGAGTAGAAGAAAAAAGTGGAAGAATTTTATTCACTGTGGCAGTTCCCTGACTGCACTGGAGCTACTGAGGCAAACGTATTGTAATACAAGCACCGCATAACAGTGGCTCATTTTCTTTAACTACAAAAAGACATTTTCTGTAGTTCACTTGGCTTTGGTCGATACCAATTATAATTTTACCATAACCGACGTTGGTGGATACGGCAAATCCAGTAATGGAGGACATTTTACAAGATCGATTTTGGGAAAATCGCTGGAAGTCAATACGCTTAATATTCCCAATTCTAAAGCACCGCCTAACACGGCATGATATGTGTAATTTAGCCTTTAGTGGTTCCTCTATGAGACTTGCAGTATCCAGTGATTGCCCACAGGGAGGCGTTTTGTCGCCGCCTCCACAGTGCCTTGTTGTTGATTCGATAACGAGGCTCAACGGAGTTGATACATATACTAGGGTTCGGCTGACGACATTTGTCTTCTAGCGGTGGAGAAATTCCCACCAGTGTCGGGGATCACGCAGTGAGTCCTCCAATCTGTAGAGACTTGTTGCTACGTGGTCGAGTTGTCGGTTTACTCGTAGTTTTTGCAAAGAAAATGAAACTTACTGGTTTCGTCGAACCCCATTGTTTTTGAGTTACCCTTTGCCGCTCCATGTCGGTCAAGTATCTGGGAGTATTCCTGGATTCTCGGCTGGTTTGGAGGGAGCATGTGGACATCTAGGTGAAGAAGGCTCATAATCTTTTGTGGACCTGCTCGAGGGCCTGGGGTGGGACGTGGGGCCTGAGATCCAAGGTGGTCCATTGACTGCATGTCTTCATATTCGGCCACCAGTCGCATTGGCATTCCTAGTTTGATGGTCCGGTTAGAGCCAAGAACAACTAAGCAGGAGAATACAAAGGCGTGCATGCTCTGCGACAACGGGACGATGCGCAGTACTGCTACGGGTGCAATGGAGGCTCTCCATGCCTACTCCCACTAGAGCTGCTGATTCAGGGCGAGGCAAGATTAACTGCGCATCGACTCGAGTCTGGGGTGTTGGTCTTACCTTCGCCCCAGTCGAGGGCACAGCCGTATATTGATGTGGTTTCAGAAGTCGGATCCAATATTGAATGTGGGGGTCGATGAATGTTGAACGCAGATATATGGTTACTATGTTGACAAGAGAAGAATGGACCATAGGACTTGGGGCTCCTCCTGCAGTTAAGGGGCTCTTCTGGTATACGGATGGTTCCAGGACGAGGGGGGGAGTGGACTGGGGCCGGAGTTTGTGAGCAATCTTTGGCAAGAAGGCTCAGTATCTCTATAAGAAAATACGCTATTGTTTTCCAGGGCACACATATCCTATCTTGACCTGTGCGTATGACATTCATATGGAAGTTAGACCAGAGAAATAGGTTATTATTTGCTATGAGAGTCAGGCGTCTCTGAAAGCCCTTCAGGCTGCCAAAACAACGTCACCATTAGTACAATAGTGCCAAAGGGCGTTGAGCGACATTTCCACCCGGCATACTGTGGGGCTGTTTTGGGTCCCTGGACATTCTGGCTTACAAGGAAATGAAATGCCGACAAGCACCCCAGACAGGATACTGTCCAACAGTTTGTTGGACACGAATTGGCCTTGGGGGTCTCTAGGCAGAAAATAAGAAGAAAGATACGAAGCTAGATAGACAACCGGCATATGACAATGTGGTGGGGACTTATCAGTACTCAGAGAAAGGCTCGAAAACTGAATTCGACCCCTAGTTCAACCGCAATGACCAGAATACTGTCCTTTAACAGGGCACATTCCAGGGTTATTATTGGCTTCCTTACTGGACACTACACACTGAGAAGACATCTTTACTTAATGGGCCAGATTAATAGTCACTTCTGCAAGAGGTGTGGAGCAGCTGAAGAAACCTCAGCCCACGTTTAGTGTGAGTACGAAGCTTTGGCTTCACTCAGACATGCACCTTAGGGCTTCTTTTTCCTGGACTCAGAGGATGTTATAGCCTAAATCTGGGGGCAATCTGAACTTTAGTACTGGAACAGGGCTGCAATAATCTGGCATCAGATTGTGGGGCATAAAGGGCCAGTCTAAAGTCCTAAATGCGTCGGAACCGAGAGGGCTCGAACATAATCACTATCTATCTACCCATCCATCCATCCATTCATACATTCATCCATCCATCTATCTATCCATCCATCTATGCAGGGTTAATAAGGAGGAAATGACAGTATTTTGGGAGGTGATGTATCGGTCATTGTAAAAAATAGTTTATTTGAACATGTGTCTAAATCCGAATGGTTACAGAAACAGAGCTGTTTGAATCTGACTCACTCTCCTCCTTCCTCCCACTTCGATATGTTTTTTTTTTAAGTTGGATGAAGAGGGAAGTTTACAAAAGAGTGGTGGATAAACAAGACGATTTGCTAGCACGCATTTTGGATGTTGCTGCCGACACAAGAGAATGTGAAGATAAAATCTGACGAACAACACGCGATCTTCGCACACGATTTTGCAAGTGTATTGAGAATGACGGTGGGATTTTCGAAAATTTATTGTAAAATGTAACAAATTTTTCCTTTCTGTTTAACACATTTATCATTTAAACATTAAATTAATATTAAAATAAAATCAACAATAAATAATTCTCTTTCTTAATTTCCATTCACAATGTTTTATTATTTGTAGCTGCACATTCCTGTCTCAATAACCATTCACAATTGGACACGTATTCATATTAACTTCTTTCTCACAATGACCGATATTATTACCACCTCCCAAAATATTGACCTTTCCTCCTGAATCGCCCTTTGTACTTAACTATCTTTTACGTCAATACGTTTAGTTTTAACAATTTTTCGTAGAGCTTTTAAATCCTCCTTTTCTGCCTAACCAGATAGATTCCAGCTCAATTTCTACGGTTTGTCTCTTAGACTTATTGACCAACTTCCTCACTTCGGATTTCCTGTTGGACCACTCATAGCAACATTCAGACACTCCATAATCCCAGATTAATATACGAGATGATATTACGTGCCACGGTTTAGAATATGGCGCGCTCTTTGCTCGACATAAATAATCGCAAGTATTTTCTTTTCACACAAAATAAGTAAAGAAGAAAAAGGTGGATAAATTATCGCATTACTTTTTCATAATCTAAGTGACGTGGAGAAAGAACACGGTAATTTGATTAACACGATGCAACCGCGCATGAAGGTAATAATTCAAAGACCGCTTGAAGTAACATTTGTGGAGATCAAATAATTAATTACTCGTTATTTGTGGCCTCTTTTTTCAAAAGATTCAACGCCATGTGACTATTTTCTTTGGGGATATTTCAGAGATAACGTCTGTGAAAACAACAGGACAATCTTAAATAAATTATTTGGCGCACAGTGGCAATTTCTAGACAAGAACTTCAGCCTTTAGGCTCGTTCGCAAAATTGTGAAAGTGGCTATTAGCTTGGCCATATATGTCTCTCCGTCTGTCTGTCCGTCCACATGGAACAAATCGGCTTCCACTGGAAGGATTTTCGTGCAATACGATATCTGAGTACTTTATAAAATATGTCGAGAAAATTCAAATTTCATTAAAACCTGACACGAATAATGGGTGCTTTACATTGAGAACTGTGTACATTTATGATAATATCTCGTTGAATTATTCTTAGAATAAGAAATACTTGAAGCAAAATTTGTACAGAAAATAAAAACGAACATTATGTCCAATATATATTTTTTTTACGAAATTAATGCCTTTTATGAGAAATGTGGAAATATATGGTACAGCCAGACAGACCACAGATGACAAAATAATATGGCGCATGTGCTTCGCAGTTTTGCTAAATAAGTCTACAGACACATACCGAAAAATGGTTTCGCGATAGCTCCTCTAAGTACAGTTATACGTACAGTATTGCTCTTGTTGATTATACAGTCACCAGGTGCCCAGCACGCCTTGGATTAGAGACAGAAATATTGTACATGTTTTAGCACGCGGTTGGTTATACAGCACAGTCGTCTGAGAGCCGAAAGCAAGCATACGGCGAAATGATCGCGTGAACGAGTTAACACAAGTCTTATCTCTACGCTTAGGTTTGTATTGCATTATCTCAACGCGTACATACAGTCGAGTTTCATACAGTGTGTGTAACATGCCTGAATACTTCTGCCGTTCACGTATATAGGTATAGTCTAGTAGACAGAGTCCTCATTGTGACGTAATTTATTTCATACCATGAATGGAGTGTAACGCAGACGAATTTGTGGAAAATGATTTACGGACACAGAGTGTCGTTGCAGAATTTTAGAAGACGAATTTTCCGGTGTTTCGGTTCCTTCTAAATCAATACAGTGGCTGGCCAAAAATTGTCGCAAACAATTCCCATGTTACTTGAACAGCAACAGGCAACACGATGCGTTATTTCAGCCGAAACATTAAATAATACTGGAGGCTATTAGAAGCACCTCCATGAAGAAAATCTTTAAGACGGTTATCATAGGGAACTGCGGTGGCACTGTCAGCTGCACACTCAGTAACAAAAGTGCTGCTTGTGAAACCTTACAAAGATATCGTTGTGCAGAGACTCCAGGAGGGTAAATGTGCTGTGCGTGTGCATTTCTGTGCAGCGACGTGTAGAGGTAAGGCACAATCATTGCCAAATTATTTTGTAGATGAGGCAACGTTTAACCAAAAATAAAATATACTGGGCAAGAGATAACACAAGTCTTACTCACAAGTTGCTGTTACATGAAACTAAACCTGGAGTATGGTGTGCTATCAGTGCGACAAGAATACTTGGACCAACCCCCTCTTAGGACATACAGTATTCATCAAGTTATACAGAACAAATTCTTGCACCATTTTTTAAAAGTTTAAGTGGTGAGGAGGGAAAATTGGTTCTTACAGCAAGAAGGGCAACGGAGCTTAAAGCGTGCATTCAATGTCTGCCAATGGCTGCTTACGGGAGGTTTCGGGGGCCGTCTTTTACGGCCTGCTGTTTCGCCCTGTCTAAAATCAAGTGACTGTTGCTTGTGGGGAAGTTTGAACGACGACGCATATAAAAGCATTCCACAAACACAAACCACACAGACCCCCCCCCCCCACACACACACACACACAGGACGAATCAAAGGAATAATCAGGCGCGCAACATCGGCAGTTTCTAGAGAACTTCGAAAATTGTTGATAGCCTGTCCATCGCGTGTCAACTATGTCTCAGAATTAAAGTAACCGATTTCCGACACATGCGTTAAATTGTATTAAATAATACAGGCTGTTAACGCAGTGAGTATGAGTGGCTTCCACTCTCAGAAGAACACTCTGTACTACACGTACATAATACACATTTTCAGTGTAGAGCCTACGATCAGGATGGCTGTCTGTGAGCGGTACAGCTCTAAATTGGACAAACTGTGTGAGCGGCTTCAACTTAGTGGCCGTCACCTTACGACAGTTCAAGTGCCTATGCTGGCCTTGTCGCACAATCCTATGTAAGATAAGACACGATCTGCTGTACAACGACTGGATTGACATAGGCCATGTATGCACACAGACACATCCTGTACATTGTATATAGCTGTAGTCACTGAAAATGTGTACACAGGCCTATACTAGCACTAAAACTGTAAACATATATGCAGGTAGGACCAAGAAAGACGGTGACTCGTGTCTCTCGTCAGAGAGATCCGGATTCCTGGGTAATCCGGACTACCCCTACCATATATAGTCCGGATTGCCGAGGAATTAATGCATATAGTAAAAGGTAAAGCAATCCCATTACAGGCCTGGACAGGTCCTGAGGGTTCCAGGAGTTTGAGGATCCCAAATCTCAAGACAATCGACACATGAAGGTAGTAGGGTTGTCAGCCCTACGCACCGGCCGCCTTTACCCCCCAGGAAATATTCCTTGTACTAATTTCTGTTAGAGTCGGAGTCACCCCAGGGCCATATTGCTGCCGGAAGGATTGTGCCACTGAAAAATTCCACTGAGTCCATCGGGAATCGAACACGCGACCTTCTGGCGTGTAGCGCAGTGCCTTAACCAACCGCGCCGCCGCCTGTCCCAATGTATGTAGCAAACAAAGATTGAATTTAAACAGAACTAACTACTGTCTGTTACTGGGCATGAATTTATGCCTGGTACGAAGTCGAAACTATGTGTTGGATAAATAAATAACCGATTTATTTACATCATTGCATGCGGATAATATCCGTCAATTAGAACTGCTGTTCGCAAAAAAACGAATATTAGTTTCGTCAAGCCTGTCTGTCTGTCCGTCTGTCCACATTGAACAACTCGGCCCCCAGTTGAAGGATTTTCATGAAATTTGATATTTGAGTGTTCTTCGAAAATCTGTAGATAAAATTAATTTTCAAGAAAATCCGACAACCATAATGGGTACTTCACGTAAGACCTGTGTACATTTATGATAATACCTCGCTGAATTCTAATTAGAATTAGAAGTGCTTGAGACAAAATTTTGGAGAAAACTAAAACAACATTTCACGGTCAACATTTTTTTTTTTCCGAAACTCGTTCTGTTTATGAGATGAAAGGAGAAAAATATTGTAGAGCAGGACAGACCACAGATGGCAATATCGTACGGCGCATGCCCTTTCCATGCTGGATACGTAAAGCTACAAAGACACTCATAATATTTAATGCTTATTTCTCGTCCTTGGTAACTATGGTTTCACGAACGCGCCTTAATGTTACGTTTATAAGCACATAGCCTGTATAGCCTGTCTTGCTGTACATTAGATGGTTTAATGCAACACATTTCGGCTTAACATGAAGCCAGCCTCAGGCAAATTAGATACAAAAGAATTATTATGAAAATTACATAGCAATTTCTTTTGTGTCTTATTTGCCCCAAAGATGGCTCCTTGTGTAGAAGATCCAAGTTGCATTAAACCATCTAATATAACAAAGGAATTCTGGCTGACTGTTTTTATACCCCTCTAGGCCATACAGTCATCACAACGGGATGTCCAACATAAAATAATTATTATATCACTAACTGTTGCCACACAAACTGAAAGTAAATTACTTTTCGGTCTGATAGAGCTATCTTTTTTAAAACGACATCACATACTACTTTATATTCGAAATGTTTTTCCTGACGGCAGGCACCGCAAATATTGCAGCTTTCCCAGCGTGCCATGAGCTAGGATCCACGCGATTCACTTCAATGCTTTGCAGTTGCTATTAGATTTTTCTACCGCCCAACTTAATGAAGGTTTTGGGAAGTTTATTCTTCGGATAACAGACATGTGTCGCGCCTAACAAGTTTATTATATACAAACATAAGTGGTGTAAATTTGTATTAAATTACCCCGATACACCATCTTCAGGGAGTTCACAAGTTGCGTTAGCTAAAGTTATGAATTATTAAAATGATACAATACAGTATAGTGGTGTGTTGTTATGATAAAATCTTGGTAAATGTGGCTGCATATGTAATTCCTGGTTAGGTGTGTGTGTGGTGCGGAGTAAACAGGAACCAGACCACACAGACACACAAACACACACACACCTAACCAGAAATTACAAATACAGCCACATTTACGAAGGTTGTATCATAACAACAAACTACGATATTGCATTTTATCATTTTAATAACTCGTTACTTTAGCTAACACAACTTGTACACTCCCTGAAGATGGTGTATTAACACCGAAACATGTCGGAGTAATTTTAATACAAATTTACACCACTTATTTGTGCATATGTTGGTATAAAATAAACATTATAACCGGTGGGAACAATTATTTGGTTAGAAGGTACACAATTATTTTCTGAAATGTAGGAATACATGTTTCCAAATGAGGGTGGTCAGAAGCATCTGGTGAGGGATAAAAAAAGGTCAGTTGAATAGCAAAGAGAAGAATGGTTACAGGGCAAAGAGTGAGAAAGAGTCATGTGTGAAGTAGGATGGACAGATAACTGAAGAAAGAGACAAATAGAGGTTAGAATAGTATAGAAGGTGCGGTAAGCATTAACAAAAGATAATTCTAGTTGTTACGTATTTGTCAACGTCAAGTTTAATGGAGTTTAAGTTTGCTAGGACAGCCAAAATTGGAGGGTTTAACACTTTTTCGAAATGTAAATCACGAGGGGGTGGATATCGTGTTAGTCACGGTAGCCCATTAAAAATGTCCAGTAGAGCACGCTTATACGGGGTTACATATGTTAAATTAAAAGATATGCGTCACTCATTAGGAATCAATGGGGAGGAATAATACAAAATTTTGAAGTTTTCGGCCTATTACGAGACTGCTAAATTTACAGGGGACCAATCAGACTTGTTAGGCAAATTAGAGTAGGCGGAATTTTGAAACAGGGAATCAAACTTCGCATATT
>Ga0131853_10015026_pt1 | contig 14168 bp, 16 predicted proteins | sample TergutLab28metaG_FD_92764 | JGI IMG/M metagenome (GOLD analysis project Ga0131853, IMG submission 92764) | Labiotermes labralis P1 segment gut microbial communities from Petit-Saut dam, French Guiana - Lab288 P1 (version 2) (version 2) | ecosystem: Host-associated > Arthropoda: Insects >... | reverse complement strand
GCGGCAGCCCCAGTCGTCGCACAGGGCGCGAAAGCAGTCGGCGATGGGCTGGCATTGCATGACCATGCCCAGCCCGCCGCCGAAAGGTGCGTCATCCGTGCGGCGGTGTTTGTCGGCGGTGTAATCGCGTATGTTGCGGGTGCCGATGTGCACGAGGTCAAGCGCGCGTGCGCGGCCGATGATGCTTTCGCCCAGCACGGCGTTGCACATGGCGGGGAATAGGGTAAGGATTTCGATTTTCACCACCTGCGGTGGGGCTCCATCGCTTCGCTGTGTCCTATTAGGGTTTTGCATGAATGTTTTCCTTATGCTAATTCATCTTAAAATCAATTTCGCCGTGCTTTTCTTCGTATTGCTCGATACATTTACGGATTAAATAGAGAATTTGACTGTTGCATGAACGGCCTTCATACTCGGCCACTACATGCAATTTATCTAATATACTTTCGTCAATGCGAACGGATAGACTCTTGATAGCCATGTTATACCTCCAAAATAGATGTAATATGCATTTACTTTACATCTGTTTTGTGATATAATGGGCTAAATGGAATCATTATGCGTCTAAAACATGGCTAAAAAGGAGCTTGATATGGAGCTTTTCGTTGAACTATGCGTGCTTTGTTACGATAAACACGGCGGCATCGCACCGGACTGCGCGCGCTGTCCATTGCTGAATTGCTGTTTGCAAACGCGCTTCATAGACAGCCTGTATAATAATCCGCTTCCTCAAACTGCCGTCCAGCCGTTTTTGCGGCATAATCCCCCGCAAACTTAGCCAGCCGCTGCAAGTCATCCTGCGGCAAAGCAAGCTTGAAGGCGCGCGCAAGAGGCAGGTCGCACACGGCACGCACGGCGGGCGTGGGGACATCAGGTGCATAGCCCGCAAGGCACAGCAGGCGCAGTTCAACAATCGCTTTGAGCAACAACTGCGGCCGCGTGCCCTCGCACAAGTAGTGCAGCGCGTTCATCACCAGACGCAATTGGTCGGGCGCAGGCTCTTGCTGCGGGCAGAACTCCATGCACAGCGCGGCGAAATAATTGGCAAGCGCAAGGCGGGTGATATCTGCTGCCAAGCCTGCGAAAAACACGCCCTCGGCCTGTGCCTCGCGCACAGTATATGTATCCCGCCGCGCAGTAAACTGCATTTGCCCGTAGGCAAAGGGCTGCGTAGCGGCGTGCAGCGGGCTTTTTGGGCGGCGTGCGCCGTTGGCAAACGCCCGCATGAGTCCGTGCTGCTCAGTAAGCACCACGATCAGGCGGTCGTTTTCTTTGATTGGGCTGCTGCGTAGCGTGAGTGCTTGTGTTTGCATGGGTACCCTCGGTGGATTTGTCGGCGCGGTTTTCCAGCGCACGGTATTGCAAGTAGTCGGTTATGCTGCCGGTTGCAGCGAAGTTTGCCCAGGCTTGGGCGGCGTTGTTGGGCTGTTGGTTGGCCATGTGTTTTCCCCCTCACATGCGTTTTGGTTAGTATGTGTAGGGGGCGGGGTTTTATGTTACGGGCGGTTCTGGAAGTTCGGCAGGCGGCTCCGTTTCGCGATTCATTTTATCTTGAAACTGCTTAATCTTGGCAGGGATGATATAAAGATAATCAATGATATATTGGATGAATTCGATGAGACTTGCAATGTCATTTTCATCGAGAGCTAAATCATCGTTATCGTGTGCGGCGAAATTGCCAAATCGTTTCGCGAGAAAGGAGGCGTCGGTCAGTGACGCAGGCAAAATGCCCCTATCTGCAATCTCTTGAATTTTGTTATGCAAGTACCGCCGTGTTGCGCCTTGGTCAATCATAATAACTTCCAATGCTCTGCGTAGCACGAGTGCGCGTGTAATAGGATCTACGTTCCGAATTTTCAATGCTTCCTCGAAAGCCGTTCGCACACTTTCAGGCACAAATCTTGTTTCAAGCTTGTTCGGAGGGTAAAGAAGAGTTTCACGATACGCATAGCTTTCGTCTACACCTTCGCAGTGGCGAAGGTGTTCGTATTCCTGCTGCCAGAATTGGTCGGTATAAACCTCAAGGAGGCTTGGCTTTTCACAAACTGGACAAAAAAGCAACTGATGTGAATATGTATAATAGTAGCCATCAAAACCGCTGTGGCTAAACTCTCCTGCGCAACGCATGAGTGTTTCGTTACCACAGTGGAGGCAAAGGTAAGGTTTCGGGGTTATAGTTCGTGTATCTTTTTCAGCCATATACTATCCTCAAGTATCCAACCCAAAATTGCGAATAAGCCCATCACGGTTGCGCCAATCTTCCTTCACTTTTACCCAGCATTGTAGGTTGACCTTGCAATCCAAAAAACGCTCAAGAGAATGCCGCGCTGAGGTCGAAATCTTCTTCAGCATTGCGCCTTGCTTGCCGATAATCATGCCCTTGTGCGTTTCGCGCTCGCAGAAAATTGTGGCCTCAATGTCCATCAGATCATCGCGGCCCTCGCGCATGCGCATTTTTTCAATCACCACCGCCGTGCCATGCGGGATTTCCTGCTCTAGATTGCGCAGCAGTTGCTCGCGCAGCAGCTCAGCGGCAAGCACGCGTTCGGGCTGGTCGGTGAGGGTGTCCTCGGGGAAGAAAAAGCCCTCATCTAGGGGTAGTGCCTCAAATAACGTATACAGCTCCTCGCGCAGCACGGGCATGTTTTTGCCGCCGGTAGCACTCACTGGCACCACGGCTACGAAGTCACATTCTGCGCTGAATTGCGCAATGCGCAGCGCCAAATCTTCGCGCGATTTCAGCAGGTCAATCTTGTTTAGCGCGAGAATCACAGGCATGCCTTGCCGCCTGAAATCGGCAAGGAGTTTTTGCTCTTGCTCGCGCAGGCCGTTGCCCACGGCTTCGGTCACCAGCAGGCAAGCGTCAACGCCGTCCATGCCGTCGCGAATGGCACGCGCCATGTGCTCGCCGAGCTTGGTGCGCGGGCAGTGCATGCCGGGAGTGTCGGTAAACACAAACTGGCGGCTGCCCTCGGTCATCACGCCCATGATGCGCGTGCGGGTGGTTTGCGGCTTGGGGCTAACAATGGCGATTTTTTCACCCAGCAGGGCGTTGAGGATGGACGACTTGCCCACGTTGGGGCAGCCGACGATGGCGATGAATGCGGTTTTATTCATGATGTTCTCCTTAAGACGAATAGTGCTATTTGATGCTTCACGGTGAAGGTTTCGGGCAGCGTTTGCATATACGCCCGGTGTTCTTCATCGAACGCCGCAAGATCCTGCGGCGAAAGCGAGGCTTCCACCCCACGGCAGGTGAGCATGCGGCCATGCCAGCTTTCACGCGTGAAGAGAATATCCTCGCCGAACAACACGCGCTTGTGCACACGAAACAGCGGCTTGACCCACTTGGGATTTGGCAAGCGCCGTCTACGCGCAAAATTGCCGCCTGTCCAACTGGGATTATATTTGCGAATGATGTCTTCGCTGCCACGTGAGATTTTGCATTCTTGCGGCAGATAAATCATGCTGCAAATGGCGAACAATCCACCGGGCTTTAGCACATAATGCAGCTTGGGCAATAGCTTATTTTTGTCCATATAATGAAAACATTGCACAGCGGTGGCAGCATCAAACGTGCCTGCCGCAAAGTCGATTTCCTCCGCCGGAGTGACCATATACTCGACATCCATGCCCTGCGAAAGCTGTTTTGCCATGGCAATTTGCTCGGGCGAGATGTCTGTGCCGGTGTAGCGTGCGCCGCCAAGGTTGCGCGGCAGCACACCCGTGCCGGTGCCCAAGTCGAGGATATGCTGACCGGACAGGCCGAGCCCCAGCTCGCGCAACTTTACGTAAAATGATGGTGGATAAATATCGCGGAATTTGGCGTAGTTTTCCGATGTACGGCCGAAGTCGAAAGTTTCGCCGTGGTCGATGTTGTGCAGATTGATGTCGGGCATGTGCGCGGCCCCTTTCGGACAAAATGTAGGGGCGGATGGCAAATCCGCCCGTAATTTTTATGGCATGTTTATGGGCGCAAACGGTCACGATCCCGCGGGAATGCCGTGGCACGCCGAATATTGTCGAGCCCCAGTAGTTTCTGCACCACGCGCTCAAGGCCCAACGCAAGCCCGCCGTGCGGCGGCATGCCGTATTTATGCATGGCAAGGTAGTCGTCAAAGTCCGCGATATCCATGCCGCGTGCTTGCAGCTTGGCTACCTGTTCGTGATAATCATGAATGCGCTGCCCGCCTGTGGTGACCTCTTGGCCATACATCAAGCAGTCAAAACTCAGTGTCACACGTGGGTCGGTCGGGTCGTCCATGGCATAGAACGGGCGCTTTTTGCTGGGATAATGCGTGATGAACACGATGGGCGCATTGTGCTCGTTGAGGAAATACTCACCCAGCCATTTTTCTTCGTCGGGCGAAAGGTCGGCCAGGTCCTGCGCGGGCTTATTGTGTGCATCGGCATACAGCCTTTTGGCCTCGGCAAACTTAATCTGCGGGAACTGCGTGATTTCGGGCAGGCGGTTGCCTTGGCCGAGGAACATCTCCAGCTCGGGTGCGTACTCTTCGTTTAAAAGGCGCAGCATGTAGGAGAACAAACGGCATTCCACTTCCATCAAATCTTGGAAAGAATCAATGTAGCCCATCTCAAAATCTAGGCTTTCGTATTCACACAGATGACGGTTGGTGCTGTGTTTTTCGCCGCGAAACGCCGGTGCAACGCAGTAGGCTTTGTTGACTGAACCGACCATGATTTGCTTATACATTTGCGGGCTTTGCGCTAGATATGTTTTGCCGCCAAAAAAATCCACCTCGAACAGCGCTGCACCGCCCTCCGCGCCGGCAGACACCAACTTGGGCGGCACAAACTCTACAAAGCCTTCGCTACGCAAATGCGTGCGGAAAGCATGCATCACGCCATCGGCAATGCGCATGGCGGCGCGCACTTTGGGGTTGCGCAGGGTGACCACGCGTTGGTTCAACAGCGTGTCCAGTTGCAGTTTATCAATTTTGCGGTCGTTGCTGATTTCAACGGGCAGTTGTTCTGCCGCACTGGAAAGCTTGTCCATGCTGGCAATCTTGATGTCGAAGCCCAAGCGGCTGCGCTCTTCCATCACGATAGCACCGTTGATGAGCACGCAGTCTTCCACCGCGTAATCCTTAATATTGCCTTGCGAGCTGTCGTCGTGCCAAATGCACTGGAACACATGCCGTGCACCACGCACGTTAACGAATGCGAAGCCGCTCATTTCTTTAATGCGGTGCAGGCTGCCCTGTACGGTGACGGCATCGCCGTCTTTGAGTGCACCGGCTTGCACTTGCGCGATGATGTCCGCAATGTCGCGACATGCGCGGGGTTTATCGAATGCTACAAATTCCATGGGGTTCTCCTTTATGTTAACATAGTTTGTTCGGGTTCAAGTTGCGCTTTTTCTTTTTTGTTGTGCCGCCGCACGAGGATGAACGTGAGCGCGGCACCAACCCAATATAGCGCTGGTGCCACAATCCATGTCGCGTACAGGAAGTAATCGCCGAGAAAGAAGGGTTCGTTGAAGAAAGCGTGTGAGAAGAAACGGCCGTGCAGATATGGCATCACACGGTATGTCCACGCAAGCGCTATCAGCAAAAACACTGGTGCGGGCCACAGCACTGGCCACTTGCGCAGCTTGTGCACAACCACAACCAGCGCAGCCAAACTCGCCAGTGCAACCATCACATCGATTGGATTGGCGATCTGGTTCCATTGCCATGGGTTGTCCGCAAACATCAACCACCTAACTGCGTTCAACAGCGCAGTACTCACTAGATTAAACAGCCAAACGCCCACCAGCATGGCGAGAAAAGTCGTTAGCCAGTTGTACAAGGCTTTGCCGCGCCGCCGCACCAGCACAAACGTGAGCGTTGCCGCGGCAAGGTAAATCAGCGCAGTGACTGCCGGAAACACGCCCCAGACCCATTGTGAACCCCTGTGCCCTAAGTCGTGTAGCGCATAAATTAAATGAACGAGGCTGATGAGATGAGGCCAAATCATTTCCCAAAGCCGCACGAGTAAAAATCCCGCAAACACAGGCCACAGCACATTCCACTTGCCCAGCTTGGTGATGACAAGAATGAACGCAGCAATCGTTCCAAGTGTTATCATCCTGCCAAGCAGCCAAATAGGAAATGCTTCACCAAACTGCATTGCATCCGGGAGCACCGCGCTCCAAAGCATACGGTTGAGCGTGCCCAGCACAGGTGGCACCACCCAAACACCCACCAGCGTGGTGAGAAAAATGACCAACCAGTTGGATTCGTATTTACTGTGCTCTTTCACCCAAACACTCCCCCAGTATAATATTTTATACTATTATAGCACATAGCCTAATAGATTGCAAGAAAAATGTGTGCACTTTAGTTGACAAAACCGCTAATCCATGCTAAGATAAAGTAGGCACCTCTCGCAAGGGGGTGACTATTTTTTGCAAGGAGTGACCCATTTGAGCGTATTTCTTACGCCAAACCAAACCAAAACTGTGCACGTGGGCCGTGCACAACTGACCATTCACGAGAAAATTATCCCCGATGGCATGCGCGCAACCCGCAGCGTGGCAAGCTGGATACCTAAAGGCGGGCTGATGAAGCCAAACCAGCCTTTCGGCAAGCCGGGTGAGCATGTGCGTGGACAAGCTCGCGGCATTTGCGTGCACAACACCAACATGATTGCAACCCCGGCCGCAACCAATCCTGCTGAGCAATACACTCGTGCGACATTTAATGGCAACATGGCCGGGGTGGTGGTGCATTTTTATGTGTGGCGTGATGAGGTGTGGCAAAATCTTGCCCTAAATGAACGCGGTTGGCACGCTGCCGATGGTCAAACTCGCCGCGCTGGCCGTCGCGCAGGGCAGAAAATCGGCGGGAATCTTGACACCATTGCCATTGAGGCCATTGGCAATAACCCGCTGACTACCGAAACTACTGCCCTGTTGTGTGCATGGCTGTGCCGCGAGCACAATCTTGACCCTGCGCTGGACATTTGGCAGCACCGCGATTTCGCCCCAAGCCGCAACTGCCCCGTGTATCTTCGCCCGCAGTGGACGGCGTTTTTGCAGGCGGTGAAGAGCCATTATGTCTGCGCGGGTGACGTAGAAAAAGCACCGCCAACACGTGTGTGCATTGGCGGTGCGAACAGGCGGCGGATATGCCGGGCATTGCGGGCGGTGAGGGGGTAGTGCGCTCTATTTAATCTGCCGCACATGGTGTCCGTCCACCATAAATACTCGCTGGGCGATATCCATCAGCGGCTTGTCGTCCATTGAGTCGGTGTAGAAATCCTCCACCACCGCATCGGGAAAACGCTGCCGAAACGCCTTGACTTTGTTGTCACGATAGCACACGAAGTCAAGGTGTTTTGTTTGTTCGTTTACGATGGAGCCAATGTAATGCTTAATCCCCAGCCGCCCGCAGATTTCGCGCAGGCTTTGCTCCGGCCCGGCGGACACAATTACGTCATCGGGTTGTTGTAATTCGCGATATAGCGGGCGAATGTTGTGTTCATGGGAGTCCCAAAATTCGCGCATGTCCCTTGCGATATCACCGCTGCCTGCCTTATTAAGAAATAACGCGAGCAGATCGCCGGCTTGCTCGGCAACTTGTTCGGCCTGCAGGCGGCCGGTTTTGTATTTGAAAATGCCCACCGCAGCGCGCGGCAAATGTCTGGCGAGGGACGGCTTGCGGCGCAGGAAAAACCGCAGCATATGCATGCCGCTTTCTCCGTGGTATATAGTGTTGTCAAAATCCCAAACGTTCATCGCTGCTCCTTACTGTTACACTTAGCATGCCTCATTCACCTAATTATATGATACACAATTGTCGGTGTTGTGTCAAGTTGAAAATTGGGGCTTGACAAACGAGGCGTTTTCTGTTATAATGAATAATCTGTTGAATTATTCATTAATATTCATATTTCATGCAAAGGAGCATTCACGATGCAACCCATTTCACATGGCGATCGCGCCACTATTTTAACCGAAGCTCTACCCTATATCCGTCAATATCACAACAAAATTGTGGTGGTGAAATACGGCGGCGCAGCCATGCTTAACGAGCAGCTCAAACGCCAGGTGATGGGTGACATTGCCCTGCTGCACCTGGTGGGCGTGCGCGTGGTGCTGGTGCATGGCGGCGGCCCGGAAATCAACGATCTGCTCAATCGCATTGGCAAAAAAGCGCAGTTTATCAACGGTTTGCGCGTGACGGACAAAGAAACCGTTGAAGTGGTGCAAATGGTGCTTGCGGGCAAAGTGAACAAAGGCTTGGTGGCGCTGATGGAGTCGTTTGGCTCGCACGCCATTGGGCTAAGCGGTCTTGATGGACAGATGATTCGCGCAACCCAGCTTGATCCGCAACTGGGCTATGTGGGTGAAGTGACAGACATTGACCCCACGCCTATCACTACTGTACTGCAAAATGAATATATTCCGATTATATCCACTTTGGGTTGTGACAAAGACGGCAATGTGTATAACATCAATGCCGACACCGCTGCGGCGAAAATTGCGGGCGCACTGGGTGCTGAAAGCCTGATATTGATGAGTGATATCCCCGGCCTGCTGCGCGATGTGCGTGATGAAAACAGCCTGATTCGCCGTGTGTGTGCCGATGAAATTGACGATTTGGCTGTGCAGGGTGTGATTTCCGGCGGCATGCTACCTAAACTGGACTGCTGCCGCGAGGCCCTGCAGCGTGGCGTGAAGAAGGTGTTTATCCTCGATGGTCGCGTGGAACACTCGATTTTGATGGAGCTCTTAACAAACGCCGGAATAGGTACGATGGTTCACGGAGGGAAAAGTGCATGATTGTCCGGGCGATGTATATCAATGATTATGATGAAATGCTGGTGCTGTGGAACGCAAGCTTGACCAGTGTGCGTCCGGTGGAAGATAGTCGTGAATCCATTGCGCGCTATTTGCAGCGAAACCCAAGCTTAAGTGTTGTGGCGGAATGCAAAGGCAAAATTGTCGGCACAATTTTATGTGGGCATGATGGCCGCCGAGGTTTTTTGTATCACGTGGCAGTGGATGAAACCATGCGCCGCCAAGGCGTGGCACAGGCGATGCTGAATGCATGCATAGAAAAACTGCGCAGTGAAGGTATCAACAAATTTTCGCTGGTGGCTTTCAAAACCAATGAAAAGGGCAACGCCTTTTGGCAAAAACAAGGTGTGTATATACGCGAAGACCTAAATTATAGAGATTGCTGGATAACGGAGGATTTAACATGAACACACAACAACTCAGCGAGCAATATGTGGCAACTACTTACGCACGTTTCCCCATCACTTTCACTCATGGCAAAGGCTCGCTGCTGTGGGACGACAGCGGCAAGGAATACATCGATCTGGGCAGCGGCATTGCGGTGAACACACTTGGCCATGCAGACGAAGCTTGGGCGAATGCCGTGCATGCACAGCTGCTTAATGTAGCGCATACGTCGAACTTGTACTACACCGCACCGCAGGCTGAGCTTGCTGCCGCACTATGCACCCGCACAGGCATGAGTCGCGTGTTCTTCAGCAACAGCGGTGCCGAGGCCAACGAGTGCATGATTAAAACTGCGCGCAAATGGGGCGCAGGTCGCAGCACGATAGTCACACTCGAGGGCAGTTTCCATGGACGCACGATTGCCACACTCACCGCCACGGGGCAGCCCGCCATGCATGGCGATTTCGCGCCACTGCCCGCTGGTTTTAAGTATGCCAAGCCCAACGACATTATTGACCTGCAAAGCAAGCTGGATGAAACCTGCTGTGCTGTGATGATGGAACTGGTGCAGGGTGAAAGTGGCGTGTTGGTGCTGGATAAAGACTATGTGCAAGCTGTGGCTGCGCTATGTAAAAAGCATAATATGCTATTACTCATTGACGAAGTGCAAACCGGTAATGGTCGCTGCGGCACGCTGTATGCTTGGCAGCAATTTGGCATAAATCCGGATATCGTCAGCACGGCCAAAGGGCTGGCGGGCGGCCTGCCGCTGGGGGCTACGATGTTTGCCACAAGCACTTGCGATGTGCTGGGGCATGGCTCGCACGGCAGCACATTTGGCGGCAATCCTGCCTGTGCGGCGGGTGCATTGCATGTGCTAAATCGCTTGGATGACACTTTGCTGGCCGATGTGCAGGCAAAAGGGGAGTACATACGTGAAAAATTGCAGGGTCTGCCGGGCGTGAAAAGTATTAGCGGCATGGGGCTGATGATTGGCGTTGAAACGGTGCGCCCTGCCAAAGATATCGTAGTCGATTGCTTAGCACAAGGCGTGGCTGTGCTCACTGCGAAAGACAAAGTGCGGCTATTACCTGCGCTGAACATTTCGATGGAGTTGTTAGACAAAGCGCTTGCAGTTTTGGTAGATATTGTCGAAGCTTGACAAAGCTGCAAATTTCCTGTATAATGGAGAGGACGTTTACAAAGAAATGATGTGATGATGTGAAGCGGAAGTTTTTCGTTACGCTTGCGCTAGCCGTGATATCGGTCGTATTAATCGTGGCCATCCCTTTTGTGCCCAATGTGCCGGCGCAGTATGTTCCCATGCTACCGCCGGAAGAAGAACTCATTGTGCAAGACCCTGATGCTGAAAAGTCCGAGGTCATGGGCACGCTGAAACCATTGCGCGGCCAACGGCTGATTGCCCTGACCTTTGATGATGGCCCGAATCCTTATATTACCACGCCGTTGCTGGACTTTTTGGCACAGCGGCAGGTGCTCGTCACTTTTTATGTGTTGGGCGCCGAAGTGGAGCGCCATCCGGAAATTGTGCAGCGCATGGCGGCTTTGGGGCATCAGGTGGGTAATCACACTCAAAACCACGTGGAGTTCACCCGTGTGAATGCCGAGCGCCGTCGCCGAGAATACCAAGAAGGTGCACAGGCGATTTACAACGTGCTGGGCGTAATGCCCACTACCACGCGTCTGCCCTATGGCTCATATAACGATACCATACTAGCCGAGATGACTACCCCGCAGATTCAATGGTCAATTGATCCGCAGGATTGGCGCAACCGCAACGCGCAATACATTGCGCAGCATGTGATTGAACGCGTGCAAGAGGGCGATATTATCCTGTTGCACGATGTATACGAAAGCACCCTCGCGGCTGCGCGGATTTTGGTGCCTGCGCTGTTAGAGCAAGGCTTTGTGTTCGTAACGGTTGACCAGCTGCTAACGTTGCGCGGTGAGGCGCAACCCGGTGATGTGGTGCGACACAGGCGATGAATATGTTTTTTAGGGGCGGATGTGAGTCTGCCCTCTTTTTTTCTTGACGATATTCGCAGTTTATGGTATAATGATTATATCAAAGTCTTGGCGCGGGCATAACGTTTTGAAGAAATCTATGCAAAAGCGCGAACTGCCCACCGCAGGTGTGGTATACTGATACTGAGATGATTTGTGATGAATGGAGATAAACATGCGCAAAACCAAAATTGTATGCACTATCGGCCCGGCCAGCAACAGCGCAGCAACCATTAGAGCCATGCTTAAAGCAGGGCTGAATGTGGCTCGGCTGAATTTTTCGCACGGCAGCCACGAAAGCCACGCCGAAGTGATTGACCGATTTCGGCAAATTCGCGATGAAATGGGTCTAGCTGCGGCGGTGATGCTGGATACCAAAGGCCCGGAAATCCGCGTGGGCAAGTTTGCCAGCGGCAAAGCTGACTTAGCAGGCGGTGCACAATTTGTGCTCACTACGCGCGAAGTGCAAGGCAACGCCGAACAAGTGAGCATTAGCTATGCTGAGCTGCCCGGGCAAATTGAACCCGGCACGCGCCTGCTGCTGGACGATGGCCGCATTGCGCTGCAAGTGGTGCGCGTGGACGGCACGGAAATCATTTGCCAGGTGGTGAACGGCGGCACGCTGACCGATCGCAAGAGCATTAACATCCCCGGCAGCAAGCTGGAAATGCCTTTTCTCAGTGATGCCGACAAAGCTGATTTGCTGTGCGGCATTGAGCTTGACGTGGATTTTGTGGCGGCCTCGTTTGTGCGCCGCAAGCAGGATTTGGTTGATTTGCGCAAATTTCTCGATTTCCATGGCGGCCACAACATTCGTATCATTAGCAAAATTGAAAGCCTGGAAAGCATTGAGAACTTCGATGAAATCCTCAAGCTCAGCGATGGCATTATGGTTGCACGGGGCGACATGGGCGTGGAAGTGGCCTATGAAAAGCTGCCCGGTCTGCAAAAACGCTTCATCAAAGCTTGCTATGGTGCAGGTAAAATGGCTATCACTGCCACACAAATGCTGGAGAGCATGGTGCATAGCCCCGACCCCACCCGTGCGGAAATCACTGATGTGGCCAATGCGGTGTTTGATGGCACCAGTGCGGTCATGCTCAGCGGTGAAAGCGCCACCGGGCAATACCCGGTGCGTGCGGTTGAAGTGATGGCGAAAATTGCCGAACAAGCCGAGCAAGATGCCTTTGCGCTCGATGCCTACAAAAATCTACATTTTAGCTCCACAACTAACACCACTACGGCCATTTGCTATGCTGCATGCGCCACCGCGCAGGATATAAACGCAGGCGCAGTTGTGGCGGTGACGCAGTCGGGTCAAACAGCGCGTAGCATGAGCAAATTCCGTCCGCAAGTACCCATTGTGGCCGCCACACCGGAGGATAAAACTTTCCATCAGCTTTCGCTTTCGTGGGGGGTGTATCCCGTGAAGGCGGTGACGCAAAGCAGCACCGATGCATTGTTCACTCACGCCATTGACTGCGCTAAGCAAATTGACCTAGTCACCGACGGCGACATGGTTGTCATTAGCGGCGGCGTGCCATTGAGTACCCGCGGCACCACCAATACTATCAAAGTGCAAATGGTAGGGGAAAGGCATTAACCAAACACAAAAGAGCCAAGCAAATCGCTCGGCTCTTTTTGATTTTTGTTAACCTCGCAGGCGCTCCAACCATTCCTGCACCAGCTCCACAATGCGAAAGCGCACGTCGAATTGTGGATTGCTTTCCACCACACGCATTTGTCCGTCGGTAAGCACGGCATCCAGGGTTACGCTTTCGCGCTGGGTTGCAGCAGGCAGGCACAACGGTGGGAACATTACGCACCACCAGTTTTCGCCGCTGCTTTCGCCAATATGCACTTGCACGGCTTGGTAGCGTCCGGCGGGGAAAGTCAGCCCACCATAGCTGCGCGTGTTGAAGAATGCCTCGCCCACGCGGATTTGCACGGGGTAGTTTAAGCCAACCTCGCGCAGGGCTTGGGTGGCAGCTTGTTCGAGTTCGCTCATGCGCAATTCAACGGCTTGCTCGGCTTGGGTAATATCCACGCTGGCGTAGAACAGAGCATCGCCTTGGGCAAGCAGAGCGTCGCGCACGTGCAGTTTGGCCTGCTGGTCAATGTCGCTGTTGGAGTTAGCCAGCACATGCAGGCGCAGCACCTCACTGCGCACGCCCGCTGCTCGCGCGTGAAAGCTCACCACGCTTGCCGCAAAGGCAATTGCACCTGCCAACGCAACCATGCGCCACAAATATTTCTTTGTCATATGTATCGCCCTCTCTTGGCTTAGTAACAAGAGTATGGGCGGTATTTTTATGGGTTATACATGCGTGAGCAAAATTTCGCAATCTCCCTGCACGGCGTAATTGCCTAGCCCGGCGGGCAAGAAAATGCTGTTGCCTTCGGCAATTGGCATGGGCGGGTGATTATCGCAAAGCAACGTGCCCTCGCCGACCAACACAACCAGCGATATAAAGCTATCTTCGCCCACAACGCCTTGTGGGTTGTGCACGCGCTGTGCGGTGAAATGTTCGTCGCTTGGCTCGGCGGTGTAGGGTGCCAAGTCTGTAACAGCTTTGGCTTGTGTTACGTGTAACTCGCGCGGCTGCCCGTTTTGCAGGCGACCATAGTCATAAACACGGTAGGTGGTGTCGGAGTTCTGCTGCACTTCAGCGAGGGTAATCCCCGCGCCAATGGCGTGCAGCGTGCCTGCGGGAATGTGAAAGAAATCTCCTGCTTGCACGGGCAGTTGCGCCACATGGTTCATCAGTGTGCCGTTTTCAATTGACTGCGCGAAAAGCTCGGGCGTGATTTCTTCACGAAACCCCATCACCAGCTTGGCACCGGGGTCGGCCTGCAAAATAAACCAGCACTCAGTTTTGCCGGCTTCGCCGGGGGCAAGCACGTGGGTGTCGCTGTCGCGCGGGTGCACTTGAATAGACAAGTCGTCACG
>Ga0131853_10015024_pt1 | contig 14169 bp, 9 predicted proteins | sample TergutLab28metaG_FD_92764 | JGI IMG/M metagenome (GOLD analysis project Ga0131853, IMG submission 92764) | Labiotermes labralis P1 segment gut microbial communities from Petit-Saut dam, French Guiana - Lab288 P1 (version 2) (version 2) | ecosystem: Host-associated > Arthropoda: Insects >... | reverse complement strand
CCGTTGCGCTGACCACGTGACACCCCTCTATCCGCGAAAGTTGGCACTAACTTCGCCGACCGGCGGCGGCCGCTCTGTCGGTATAGTTCGCGTGCGGACTAAGGCCACGGAGTTTGTTTTGTATATACATATTTTATTGACGGTTTGTGCAATGGGAAAGAATCAAATGCGGCAGCAAAATGCAGACAGCGTTTCCCACGCGGGAGAAATCCTAGTAATCGAAATCTGGTGACACTTCGCAGATATCTAACACGAAATTGGTAAGTTCCACTCGATGATATCAGCATCGGAACTTCCCAGGAGAAGGTAGCAAAGTATCCACTGACACAGCCAAGATGAGGATAAGGTAGCAGAGCATCCACTGACACAGCCAAGATAAGAAGGTAGCAAAGCGTCCACTGACACTGTGCAACATCCCACAAGAGCGAAGGTTTCATATAAGAACAATGTTGAATGAATGAAGAGATGGTTTCTTCTCAGGCTGCCTCAAGAGGCGGAAGTACCTCAAACTTTGTTTTGCCACATGAACTGCATTACTTCACGAGGACGTTACCGTACGGACATAGCTCCATATGTGCCTACAGCGTAATGGTGTTCCAAATTAATGCCGAAAGGTGGGTGAGCGGACTTTCTGTATGGCACCTAAACCGGTCGCTGGATAGGTAGCGGCAGGATACTTGCTTAGCCACCAAGATCTCCTGACCTCAATCCTCTCCATTTACACCCACGGGGTAATTTAAAATGCCTCAAGACTTGCGACCCAGCTACGCTGCTTCAGGGAGTACCGGGTGCAGCTGATACACTCCATTTGTTCTTAGCGGGGTCATTAACTCACTGTCACAAATAGCTGTTCACCGTATCACTGTTGATGAAGCACAGTTTGAACATGTTCGTAATACATATATTTGTAGTGCATTGCAGATTTGCGAATAAACATGTGTGTCAGCAGTTTTGCAATATGACCTACACCTTCTGAATTTTCAACGCCTACAAACAACTGTACTGTGCTGCATCCATCGCACACTGAACGTCTGTCAAAACAGGCCTAACACTTCTAATTTAAGGTCATCTGATTGGTCATCTCTATTTCTGTGCGTCCTTCCGGTACAACTGTACATACCAGAATTCCATACCAATTTTACTTCTGTCTGACTTCCGTGCACTTTAAGTTTCACATTCAACACGAAGAGTCAAAATGAAACTTTCTCGCAAGTTTCAGTGTGAACATCCAGTGCTAAAATCTGCTGAAAACCGAAGGACATATTCGGGGACAAATAAATGACGGATGAAACTAAGACAGCCTTTCCATCACACTAATAATTTATATCTTCGAAGGAAGCATATCAGATTAACAACTATAAAGTGGAACTGTTCAAACTGAAAACATGTTCTCCATTCCATGAATACAGGTATGTCAGCTACGTTCATTTCAAATGTGATGATGAAGAAGCAACTCTCAAGTTTGCTGCTGTAGCAAACTGTATATTGACATCGGTGGCTCCGACGCTCTGCTGTCGTTGAATTTAATTGCGGTCACGGAGAGGGGCTTTTGAAATTACTCAAGAAACACGATACGTACCAAAAAACAAAAGACTGCTTCGTATAACATTGTTGTAGTAACGTAACACAAGAATTTATAACAACGCACCCCATACAAGTTAACAATTACGTTCACAAGCGAGCTGAAACAGTTCCCTTGATAAACAAAACACAGGAAACAGAGGAGCCAGTGAGCATTCTATGTAAATGTTCTTATGGTGAAAACAATAAGAAATCTCGGAAGCCACATTCTGCATTCATGAGACAAGTATGTGACTGTATTTCATCTAAAAACAGCGAAAAACGCTTAATACTTTATCGGACATGGAAGAAGCCCATGTTCAGTGGTCGTTTATTACTACGGATATGCGGGCCATGACGCTGCGAAAGGAGGGGACGGATCCAACCTACAGTCACTCAAATATAATGAATAAGCACTTTAGGAAAGCCGACAAGTGTTGATCCTCCGGTTTGGGGCTTAAAACACTTGCTCTTACACTTTTTACACACAGCTTGGGGCCTCAATGGCCGGCTGGCTGGCTCTTTCGAACGTAACTATAAAACTTCATGTACCATCAAATGCGGGTCAGCTATAAGCTTCTTATGCAGAACCGAACTATTGAACGAAAAGCATATTTGTGTTTCAAAAATCATGTAGCGCAATGGTGAATTTAAAAAAATCACCAAAACCTTTGTATGTAGTTTAACAACAATGTCAGATCCAAAGGCTATATGGCTTGAATAATGCCGAACGACTGGCATATGTTGAGGAACAAGTTAGGCAATGGACATGGCCTTCTTAAAACTAGGGTCTTGGAATAATCGACTAGACCAAAAAAACTAAGTAACGATCACTCAGGATGTGACTGAAATAAAGCCGTCTTACCCCTGTGCCAGTCTTCTGTTTTAACCTCCAAGCAACTTCTTACAGACGGTGGTTTGATATAATCTAACTGACCTATCGCAAATTACATACACAGAAGAATGACTAATTATAAAAGATAAATTGGGAAGGACGTAAGAGGCGCCAGTACAGGTCAGTATTACGACACGCCAAATTTTCTGTACAACGTCAAGTGACGTGGAGCAGAGTCTTTTCTCTTCTGGCTGAACAGGCGATCATAGTAGCTCTCTTCTGTGCTAAACGGAGGTTGCGTAAGTGGACTGCGAGAAACCGCTCGCCGAGGACAGTCGGCCTCCGGGACCTCATGAATACGACTCTAATGTCTGCTTGATTAAATTAGCGAAGATAAACAAGGCCTCCCCCCCCCCCCCGTGGTTGGAGCCGAGATTGGTTTTTTAAATACACCTATCTAAACAAAACGTGGCTTATAACATAAACTAGAAGCTGAACAAGTAAAAAATCCGAACCTCCTGATTCCTATCAACGCAAAAGCTGGCTCCGCCCACATAAATAAGCTCTTCCAACATTAAAGCAGGCCTGCACATCATGCAAACAGGACTGCGTTCAAAACTCTAGCCAAGGTGAGAAAACTTCACGCTATCACTGCCTTAATCCACGTTCTGATGGCGTCAAGTGTACACATCTTTCCGACAGTACTCGAACTCCGGCCCTCCAGCCACTAACACCAACATTAACTGGCAGTTCTATCCCGGCTGATAATTAATTACTCTTATTAATTACGTGATCACGCCTTCACTGTTTGTAATGCAAAACTGAAAGGGGAGTACGCGGAAATAATACGACCGTGAATATGGTTTAATGATAATTCGAAGTGGAGGGTGCTAAAACACAAACATCAGTCTGCATGAGTGGACAATCGAATGGCTTTACCAAATTAAATTAAATTAAATTAACGAATGACATTTGCAGAGCACCAACACATTAGGGATAAATTATGTCACGTTCTCCCGTCTTGGGATAATCGCCCTAAACCAAAGGACGCGAATAAACACAAGCAAACAAGGATTAAGTGGATTTCATTTGTGTTGCTAAGGCGAATGTAGGTTACTTTTCAAAAACACTGGTTACAAAGACAACAAAATCCTGTTTTTGTGCTGTGCTGGGAGTAATAGCAAGCAGTAATGCATTGAAGCCGATGCGTCACCACATTCAATATACACGCAAAACATAACAAGCAGGTTTTACAACACTAGAACAGGGTATCAATAATCGATACTTCATTTGTCTTTTCTTTCCTACTTCCACAAAATATACCTTCCACCAGGAGTTCAAAGAAACTGTACGCAATAATTGCACGTAACGAATAACAAACTGGAGACAAATATTTCGTTTTTATCTGTTTCTGAAAAATAATCTTGTTCTTAAAACGACGCGTTTGTGCGCGATCGAAGTCTAAAGCAAGTCTACGAAACTTCGTCCCAATATTTCTCCATTTTCGGTATCATTTTAACCTCGCAATAAGGTTGTCCTACTCCGAAAAACACACATGGAAACGAAAAAGAAAAATCAAACAACATAAAATGGAAACACTCAAAAATATTTTTACTTCTTTGTTAGCCAGTGGCTTGGGTGCATATCAACCCACAGCATTCCCCTAATATTACAAGCGCAGGCTTTGCAACCACTGCACAAATATCCTAGGCCTACACAATATGGGAACGTACGAACCCCGTTCAAGTAGCTTCAGAAAGTGAGCAAACATGAAGTAACGCACCTCAAACTATTTAAATTTTCTCAGCTGGTGTCCGAAGGTAACGCACCCTACTTCTTAATGCAACGGAGTCCCTATACTATAGACAAAACTACTGTCTATGCCCTAGGTTACAGGAGCTGGCGTCTGTTGCGATTCTTGTGATCGCAGGAGTCACAAACCGTGCTCCTGCGATCAGCAAACACTGACTGGAACCTTGTGCCAATCCACCATCATGGCAATAAGTCTAGCTATCGAACACAACATACTGTTACACAAAATCACGCACTGCAGTAACCCCCTGAGTTGGGGAGTAAGTATATTCGAAATATACATTTAACAGTGAACTGTATGAAGGACAGATCAAATTCAGCAACCCCATGTCGGTCCGCGCACGGAATTACTCGCATGCCACTTCGTATTCACACTATCTCATCACTATACACGCAAGCATGTAAATTCACGACCTTCAACTGATGTCGCAGTTTCAACACACCTGAGAGCATGAAGGAATGTACCAGAGGGAACTCGGGGAATTTACAGTTCCTTCCAGGTCAATGGTGCGAACAGAAATATGCGTACACATGCCACTGTTTGACTTTGCTAAACGCTGAACGGCGACCTGTAAGAACAATACGCAACGGGACGTGCATCACAACTGTCCTTACCGCAGTATGTGAAATTTGGGCACACGCCCTCCTCTTCAACGTGTCAAAACACGACGAGTAAATCCAGCACAAATGATCCGTTTCCCGGCGTTTTATTCTTCGTTTCTCGAGTTCTAAATTTCGTTTTGAAAAACGTATATCCCGAGGCTACGAAAAGAAACAGAACAAGAGGAACTAAGAACAAAACGCCCCCCCCCCCCACAATTTGTGCACCTATTGTGCAAGGTGACTAAACCCTGTGCATGCCTCCTTGGACACTCGCAACGCCTGCAACAGTGCAAACGGATATACACTGTCCGTCAAGATTTCAAAACAAGTGTTTGAGCTGTGCGTCTGAACCCACGCAGTTTACGGGAAAGGCTTCCTAACCTGCAACACTCCGTACGCCTTCCATTCGGATAGATGAACTGTAACAACAAAGTACCTAACCTCTCCTTGTGAGTGGAAAGACAGTTCCTCGCTAAGACTCCGCCATTTAATGTAAACGTCAATTCTTCGACCCCCACCCGCCATCAAATATACATAATGGACAGAAGGTGTGAGGGGACGTAAAGAAAACAACCTCCCCTGCCGGAAATCGAATCATGGTGGTACATCCCTTAACCCCTTTATTGGGTCATCTTGATTTACAGACTCCAGACACTAGACCATAGCACTCGAGCACTGCAACCAGAAAAGGAAAATAACTGCTAGCCACTAACTGCTAACAGAGTAATTAAGCACTGAAATTATACGCGTATAATTAGACTTCGAATCAACGATTAAAATGTCTGTTCCACACCAAAACGGTTGAATTTCCGCAGGTATTTTGTACTACGAAACTGGCTAGCCATTATTTTTAATAAGTGTAAACATATATCTACTGCCGGCAAGCGTATCCGATTCGGCACAGCGCAGTTTGCATGCAGGAATTTGATACTGGGCTACGGACGGTTTAATTGTGCCTTCAGCGTACGGTCAATGGGGCCAACTGCATTACAGCCAACCCAACAACATGAATCTGGTCAAATAAACTTACACAACGGCGAAACGCCTAATCACTTATCTAATAAAAAACAAGGAGACACACCAAAGTAATGGGCAAACGCTTATAGGGTACCTTCCCAGGAAACATGAATCAATCCTTGGAAGTCACAGCATGCACCAACAGCTGTTTCAATCTGAACAGTGTTAGTAACATAACGATAATAATTTAAATTCATATACAGTACCTATACCATAGCAGCACATTTAATAGCCTGTAGAGATTGAAATGTTCCTTTTTTGACGTTTTCAAAATGATTACCAAACGACACTACACTTGCAAGCGCCAATGCTGAACACTATAAACACAACACGAGGCGCACTAATCACAAGTCAATACTTAATAATGCTAATTACAGCTGGTACAGTCACTGGCCTGTAATGTCAATACTCGTCATTTGATGAATTCCGTTATGCTGTCGGTAAGCCCGACACACCCCCACACAACTCGTTTATTTGTATTGTACATGTTCTCTCCAGCTGCATGTTCCAGCTAACACATAGTCCTTACCCGACGTAGCCCAATGTCTTGGTCACTTCCAAGGTCTTTTTGAATAGCGGCAGGGACCACAGATGGCGCAGCTATTTAAATGTCCCATGGGACGGGGTCCATGCGTTTTCTTTCAACGTAGTGAGGGTAACAGAGGGTGTTTTCACCATATTTTAAAACAAGTTACTGGAAGTTTTAGTTAAAACTATTACAGTTAAAGTAACGTTTTTAATTCCATGGTTCCCTTCGGCTCGCAGCCACGCATCACACCTTACGAAACATACTTACTGCTCATTTTACGTACAAGTTCTGCTCGCGAAACTGCAGACACTACACCTTGCATGATGATTTCTTCGCATCGTAAGCATTATTGCTATACACTCTATCCTGTAAAAATCATACGGCTTCGGAACTGAGACGTGTAAGCCGCAATCCCTTGCTATTCCAGCACCAAGAATAATCTTTAATAAAAGAGGCCACGTACGTATAACGTAACATTGAGGCGCGATCGTGCAACCACTGTTGCAGTGAAAAAGCAATAAAATTTCACATTCTGAATGTGTGTTTGTAGCCTTACGTATCCAGCAAGCGCATGCGCCATATTGTCATCTGTGCCCTACTACGCGGCTCTACCACAAATTTTCCCACAATCTCATAAATGGTGCGATTTTCGAGGAAAAAAAAAAGGTTATCGGACATAAAATGTTGTGTTTTGATTTTCTCTACGACTCTTGTCTGGCACATTACTCATTCTAAGGCGAATTTAGCAAGATTTGATTTAAAAAAAAAAAAGTATATTGGTCTTCATGTAAAGTGTCCGTTATTATTGTCACATTTTAATGAAATTCGAATTTTCCCGACAGATTTTCGAAAAACATTCAAATGTCAAATTTCAGGAAAATCCGTCCAGTGGGAGCCGAGTTGTTCCGTGCGGAGAGGCGGACGAACGAACGAAAGAACGAAGGACGAAGTTAACAGCCGCTTTTTGCTATTTTGAGAACGTGAGTAAAAACTCATAAATTTCTGTGTGAGCAAACTTTCGTTTACTTTTTCTTCAGCCCGCGTCCTCTGTGTTCTCTTCCTGTCTAGACTTGAGCCCATTGCTATAACCGTTCTCTTGTGTTTTAAATTTTTTTCCTTGCTTGAAAAATTTTCGCCCAAATTTACGATCCTTCTTGTAGGATCGGTACAGCAACACGTAATGTTGAAATATGGAACTGAAGACTGACTTCCCGATCACGTGCGTAACGATCTGTGGCAGAAGGCGTATGGGCGTCTCGCTGAGTCAGCTAAGTCCCATGTGATATGGCAGGCGACAAACGATACGTGCCAGAATAGTGACCCTATATATCTGAAATACGTAGCCCTACGATAGCGACGAAAGCCACAACATGTAGCTACATATGACATCTACAAAAAGTAACACTGAAAGTGTGCCGGTTGTGTCCGATTTGCTCTTATGAATCTATCACGAAGCGCTGATATAAGTGAAGCAATACAAAATTTTAACAAGACAACAATTTTGTTGTGCGAGCTCCAACACTGTATCAGACGGAACGGTGCAATACACATACTCAAGTCCACGATACAAGACCACGTGTACGATATTTAAGGCAACCCCGCAACCTGCAAAAAGTTACTGCAGTTTAATGGTAAAAATACACCTGTACACAGATCAGATGGAACTCGACACCACGCCATTAATACGAAGACACCAACTGTTATACCGGTACATTAATCTGGCATTCTGTTGCAGTGAACAAGTAAGAAGTGTCTTGGGAGCAGAAACACTAACTAAGCATTTGTACCCACAAAACTTTCTGCAATGACCACGACATAATCACACCACCTGTCACCAATAAAGCCGGTCAGGTCTCCAACGTGAACATCGCCAGACAGTGTCAATGGATTCTAAATGAACGACAGTGCGGTGGCTCCCTGTGTAAACAGCTCAACAATCCGACTTGTTGCTACGCACTGCCTTTCTTCTTCACATTGTTCGATACACTAAGGTTAATCACTGTTTCATTCCTTTCTTTATATGACGGACAATTCACAGACGCTTGCCACATGATACCAGAGACGCACCTCGATCCAGTACCCTTTCTCAAACACCGGAGTTGAAAATTAATGTCCCAGGTTTGCCACAGCCTCTCCAACGAGCCCTCCTAGGGCCTTTGATGTTTATGAGCCAAAATTCGCGTATGGATTTGTAATCCCAAATATGGATGCTGCACGTCCCACCAAATACAACCTCGTGCATTTAGTCTCCCCTACAACACACAGTAAAGTTACGTGGTGGAACGCACACACATGAGCATAGTGCTGTTACCCGCTTATAAAGATAAGGAAAGCACGTAGGTAAGATCCATCCACAGGGAAATACACTTTAATTTAGGTCACTCATGCCCGAGACGAATTCCAATTTGGATGGAAGCAAGCTTCCTCTACCATCCTATCACTTCTGACCTCATCATCGACCCTATGTTCATCCCCATTCGTTCCAGCCATCTATCCTTCCTTTTCACTCTTGAAGGTGGGGAGATCAGACTTGCAGCTTTCAATTCAGCCATCTATAGCTGAGAGATGACATCCGTCCTAGGACCAACCGCTCGTCCCCCTTGTCCCACAGTAGCTACAAATCCTTTCACACAGATCATGTATAGCCCATAAACCCTCAACGCAACAGGGAACAAACCCCGCAGTGCGCGTACGAAAATTCAGCTCAGCGCCAAATTTTTGAATGCACAATCGTCCGTAGGCTGTCTGTACATACAGCTTAGTTAAAGTCCCGTATTTCAGGACAAAAAAAACTGTTTCATTTAGCATTAGTCTTCATTATTTAACGACGTTTTTTCAAGTATGTGTTAGTGTAGAACGGCTAACATTCGTAGCTAGCATCTGGCTACGTACAACTTTGATTCTCGATCCAGAATCTATTTTATACGAGGCTGATTTCTTTGACGTAGAAAAAGTCTGTTCCGGCCAGGAATCGAATTCCAGTCGTGCAGTCAACACCCAGGCACTTTGCTCACTGGGCTATTCCGACTCGACTCTACAATTAGTAAGCACCGCACACAAAAGCGCACCTCACCGTAAATAAACGCGTGGTTGAATTTCATTAATTATCGGCCAAAGATCCTACTATAAACTAATTCAAACAGGTGCTAAGCCTCAGTGTTCATTCAAATGACCCAAGTAATATCATGTTACACAGACAGCAATTCTTGCTATTATTTGAAGTTGAATGTTCCACCATTTTGCTGACAGGCTAAACGATTTGGTAGATTTACGTGTAAATATGCACTGGATATATAAAAGAATGGAACGTGAAATCAGGCGCCTATCTTAATGCTGGCCCCACTCTTCTAACCAAATACTGTGGACGACGAACTCAAGAAAACAAGCAAAGAACTCAAACGGAAACGCGTGCAATAGAAACACATCATTTATGGCCTAACCGGCGCTCAGTTTTATTAACTCATTTCAGTCTACAGAGGGGAATTCTCCCTTTGAAGCAGTGATGCTACTGGTGTGAATTTGCCTGATGTTTGAGAAGATCAGAGAAAGAACCACGTCCTGCCGTTTCTCAAAATTCAGTAATATTCGTGGATTTGAAACAATATAATATACGGGTTACCGCAAAGATGTGCTAACAGAATAAGGTTTATTTAAATGTAAACCACCACCCAAAGGGCACACCGAAATTTATAGTACTGTTTATTTCGGACATGTAATAGAAAATTAAAACGTATGGATGCTGCCCACTTCTTCATCGTCCTCTCTAAAGTTCGAGGCAGCAGGTTCCTTCGGAAAAGCTGGTTATCACACACCAAACTAATTAATGCTATGGCACAGAACAAAACAAACCTATTTTGACAAAAAAAACTATACATAAAAAGTAACATCTCTCACAGACATGCGACAAAATAACGTTATTCAAGAACGAGGGCGAGATGTCCTAAACTTCGTCTGATGTCTTCAAAGCGCAAGGACTGGCATTAAATCGGATATGAGTTTAGTCCTTTCTCTACACCCTGAATACGAAAATCAAACCTGACTCATGATGCGCTGTCTGTACTTTACACATTCCAGTACTAGCGAGAACAACATAACTAAGTTTAAAATGTGCATTTATAATGCAGCGTATGGCACTTCAATGACGAATGTATTTTCTGATGCACGGATGTGTTTACCACAAAGAAAGCGGAGTGGAAACATTACTTCGTAAATTCTAAAATACTGACCACATAAACAAATGACGATAAATTCCGAAAACATACGACTACTACCGTGTACATACTCTGAAGGATAATTCTTGGTATCAGTCTACAACTCTGATACAAATATTGTCCAAAATCATAGAAGGTACCTGAAAATTCTAGTCGCCACAAAGGTGACATGCAGCAATATCCTTGCTGAGGACACACAAATATTTGGCGCCACCACACAAAACTGGGTCGCCACGGCGACCTGGCGACCGGGATGTGTGAATCCTTGATAGCATAGAATAATCCGTGTAAGCCTTGACTATGACTATTTTTATAGCTCGATCAAGAAAATGTACTGCTGATGTCTTCAAACCAACTGACGTGAAAAACTATTCTCGTGCTCATACTTTTGAAGGCGGCCCAATCAAATACGGTAATTCAGAGGTCATTTCAATGGTCTGTGAAGTTCCCTGAGGACAAAGTACCACCATTATTTTCAAGGCAAGAGATAGAACTTTCAATGTCTTTCATAAATAAAGTACTACTGTAACCTAGTCAGGCACAGTACGCCCTAAGGCGGTATAACATTATTAGAAATTCTAAACGTTTCACATTTTAATGACAAATACGCAAACTCCTGTGAGAAAATTTGCTGGTGGATCTACAGTTCTTAAATTGCATTGAACATGGCATTCTGGGCATTTCTTGGTGCACAATTTCAGTGACATTCCGTTCCTAACATAATCATCATTCATCAATTATCGATTCCATGAACGAAATGTGTTGCAGTGCACAAATTTCTTGGCCTTATCGTTCACCAGACTTCACTTCAGTGAACATCTCATAGAAAACATATGATAAAATTAAATCTTCAAGGCATCTTTTCAAAGAAACGTGAAAGGAAAAAGATGGAGTAAGCAAGCCATCACAGCCGTCTTCTTTAATATAACAATATGCCCTCACGTGTGGCCTCATATTAAAATATCCTGATTCGAATTTCAAACATTTAAAAGTGTCGACATATAAACTGGCGACTTTCAAGCGACAATATGCACAAAATAAAACTGAATACAATACACACAGTGTAAAATGGAGAGAGTGCAATGAACTGAAGGTGGCAGTGGTCAGCCTTCGAAAGTTGCAGGTCCAAATGTCGGAACAGAAATGCAGTCACCACTCACCTGAAAAAAAAAACAATATAATCAATCAACTGTGAAACTTGCACCGTGCGAAACATGGGCTTGAAAATATGCCCTGTACGGGGAGTTTAGAATGCACATTATTATTTCATGCAGTACAGTTGTGGCGTTTGTTACACGGACCGCCCCAAACGACTATCATTTGATACAGCTGTAAGTAATAATAATAATATTTATTAACTGTAATTGGGTTGTCACCCGGTGGCAGCGGTTATTTTACATGTATACAAAATATGAAATTCTTTACTAATAAATTTAAGTCGGAAGGGCTACATGAGAAGCATGTAGTGGCAACTTTGAATCTTAAGAACCATCTCACCGTTTGCTTATAGACACGGGGAAACCAAGAAAAACCTGTGTCGAAGTGGCCGGTCGCAGGACCTTCCGAATGCTGACTTCTAGCCAGCAGTCTCGCATCTAAAGTGAAAAGTGTAGAGAGACCTCGCAAACCACTTTCAATCATCACTTTTGGTGGCTGTTAGGAAGTAAATGTCCTGAATCTCAGGAATGATCATGAAAAGAGAACACTTTTACAATCAAGGATGAAAAGGTGCACATTCTACTCCAAAAACACTACTATTCGTTCCAGGACCTCCTGCAGCATGGCATTAACTTATGGCAAGAACATATCCGGTGCTTCGGGACTAAACACGACAAAGATATCATCAGACTGCACAGGAGCTGTCGTGAATATTTCGTCATATATTCAAGAAATTGTACTTTATTGTACTCAATATACGTTCTTGTGCCTCAGTCAGAACATAACTAAGCATCAATGTAAACGAATTGTCTTTCTTCTATGCAGCTCAAAACGAACTCCACGTCACTTCACTTCACTTCATTATCAGTCATGACTTAAAATCAGCTGTGCACTCACTTCACATCTGCCAATGTCCAGAAAATGTAGGGCGAGGTATGAACACATTAAGTCTTCTCTCTACACAAAAGGCAATAAAAACAAATGTCGTACGGGAGAAGCGTTATTAAACGTGTTTTCAAAAATCGCCCAGGCCCTCTGGTTAACCGCAACAAAATTTACTACAGCCAATATAGCCTGCGAAAATACATAATGAAATGCTACGTTCAAACAAGTCAGACCCAACATTTTAACTTTATTTTAAATCCATTGTACTGTTATATCCTATATTTTTACTGGGGCAAAAATGTGGGAAATACAATTTACACCTATCATTGTTACTACCGCAAGCACAGAACATAAGCGGAGCCCTACCTCCACACAATAGGAATTGGAGGACTGTAATAAATTAAACCCCGAAAATGAGAAAATTGACCTCATTAACAGTACTTTTAAAAAGAACAAAAGGAAAAGGTCACCCTACAACAGGCCACGAAGGCCTAGAGGTGGGGTAGGGTGTAGCTCCACTCTTTCTTTAACCTCGGCGCTAGATGGAATGGGTGGTCAACGTCACGTCCCATCCGCTTTACCCCCGGGAAAACTCGGTACCCATTGTGTAGGAGACTGGGTGGGCCCCAGACTCGGTCTGGGAAGGTGCGGAAAATCTCGCCCCCGCCGGGATTCGATCCCCGGACCGTCCAGCCCGTAGCTAGTCTCAAAACTATAAACAGTAATTACCTATTCTCAGTGTTTCTTACCAAATCAAAACAAAGTGTACAGACCCCACTCGCGGCCCAAATGTCAGCATTTTCACGCTATTTCCTGTCGGGGTTAAGACATTAAGTATGGTATGACTTCTCATAACTAACATACGGAGTCGAAAACCTGTAAATAATTTAAGGAAACATGTAACACACAAAAAAAGAGCACAGATAAGAAAAAACCAGAGATGCCGAAGGCATTTTCAAGAAATTATTTACCGGAAATATACAGGGAACAGAAGAGCACTAACCAATCAGAAGCGTCAGCATAAGCCGCCTATTACAAACCACACTTCCAATCACTGTGCGAATGCGCACCTCGTGGTAGTAGCAACCTCTTGCAATGAATTTAACCTTGCTGACTGGCGTGACACTTGCTCGCTGGACGCGCCAACACCACATAAATTTCTTACAACGTTCCGCCCCTTCTTGGCAATGTTTATACGAACAGCGCTTAAAGCCAGGAAGATTATAAAATATGGAAACGCCAAGTTTCCAGAGAACGAAGCTATTGACTATTTAAAGCATTCCACCTCTTCCTTCCTACCCTTTCCCCCCATTCGTTTCATTCACCCACCCCCTTTATTTCATTTTAGTCTTCCTTCTCATATTTTTAGCATTGTCTTGGTCTGTTACGGGGACCGCGGTAGCACAGTGGTTAAGGTGCAGGTTCGATCCCAGCTAGTGTCAGTGGATTTTTCATTGACATAAAATCCCTCTGATCGCACTATGGCCCTGGGGTCGACTCAGCCTCTAACAGAAATGAGTACCAGGAGTATTTCCTGGGGGTAAAGGCGGCCGGTGCGT
>Ga0131853_10015022_pt1 | contig 14170 bp, 6 predicted proteins | sample TergutLab28metaG_FD_92764 | JGI IMG/M metagenome (GOLD analysis project Ga0131853, IMG submission 92764) | Labiotermes labralis P1 segment gut microbial communities from Petit-Saut dam, French Guiana - Lab288 P1 (version 2) (version 2) | ecosystem: Host-associated > Arthropoda: Insects >... | reverse complement strand
GTACTCCTGATGATGGGTGCTGTGACACCCGAAACATGTAGAGTGACTTTGCAGTAAATAAATATCTGCATACTGTTGCATCTGGTTGGATTTTTATTAACATTGAATTATGATGCACGGAACAACGAGTTAAAAATTTATTTTGCTATATAAAAATAATAAGATGAACTGCAACTGTGTACATGTGCAGGCACTAGATATGTATCTAATAACAAGGGATACCAAGGCGTCACACTATTTCCCATTGTCACCCGTCTCTTAGTTGAATATTAATATCCCTCCCATTCGCGGTCTATCAAACGGACGTGCTCCTAAAAGTTTTACAGCCAAAACTCTTTATGCGCACACGGAGGAAGCTCAAAGCTGCGGTACCCACAGGACATGGGCCCATGCAGACATTCCTTCAGATTTTGTTAAGAGAAAGGTAAAGTAAAGGTAAAATTGTCGAAGTCCATTTTTTCAAGACTTGTGAGGGAGGTAGAGCTCCACTCATTCTTAAATAGATGGCGTTAAGTGGTCGAATTTGCTATCTGGCTGCTTTATCCTGATTATGGAGTGAATATCCGCTTCCCACTCTGTAGGTTGCAGACATTTTGAACAAGAAAATGTATGTTGCATCTGATGGGAATCAAACTCCAAATGATCTAACCTGTCGCCTAGTCACATTATCGACTGAGCAGTCCCTCTGTGACGCCTTAAAGAAAGATGTGAACACCAAAGTGTGAAATTCGTCTCACTCGGATTTGTCATTGAATTTAACCTGGTGCATTTTCGACAAAAGTGGCCAATCCCTACTACCAGAATTCCCTCTAGGTCACCTACGTCATCTGCCCTTCAGCTGTTCTGATGGACCTGGGAACCAGCATGTGGCAGAATAACGATCTATTGAAGGGATACAAATTACAGCCAGCACTTAACAAGGAAGAGGTATTGATTCCCCTTCCCTCTCTTGACTCCATTATGATAGCTTGGCACCACGGCCGTTACTTTACAGACTTCAGAACAAGTAAAAAATATTTTAGCACAATGACCTTAACAGACCGTGACCCTATTCAACCAGGCACCACCGAATTTCCAAGGACACGAATTTCGACATTACCCTCACCTTGCCGTTAGGAAGTGTTATTCTTACTAAACACGTGGCCATGCCGTCATATCCAAACCTGCCCGACACCCTAAAGAGTTTGAATGTTTCCCGGTTTGGACCGCTTGTCTTTCTGACAGCAGTAGTGAGTATGATGGGTGGAATGATACTGACAGAGCAACACAGAAGTTAGGGAGAAAAACCTGCCATAATGCCACATCGTCCACCACAAATCTCTCATGGACTGACCTTGGGTCGGTCCCGGGACGCCATGACACAGCCTGTGCAGCGCGAGGTTCCTGTGCACAGTTATAACAAACATTTGCTACGTCACACTAAACACAACGCCGCTCCGTTTACATATCAGACCGTTAGTTCAGAGCACAGAACTATCGCTGTGTGTGTGTGTGTGAGAGAGAGAGAGAGAGAATTGTGCAATAAGTGTAAATACACTCTGCGGGCATCCGCGGCTGTTCAGTTCCAGTAAGTGGTACACGTACTAACCACTGTGATGTCAAGTGTTAGCCAGACCAATTTCAAGACGACCCCCTCAACCCCACATCCCAGGAGGCTGAATGCTGCAACAGAACCTTTGCAAGAACCCCATGTGCCATACGATGAAATATTTCCCACTTCCAAGCTACTACTGCGACTTTCTCTCGATGTTGTCATGCTTTAAATCAATTGAAATTAGCTCCTAGCTCTGTAGGCTACTATATTCTTCTCTTCCTCCTCCTCTTCCTCCTACTTCTTCTGCTATTACAGCCCTCGGTGAACCTTAGCCTCCCCCACAATTGCCCTCCACTGTTCTCGATCCTGCTACTCACGTCTCCAGCTTCTCACCCTCACGTTCTTCAGATCTCCCTCAACTGACTCAAGCCACCTCAACTAAGTTTGTTATAAACGTCGAACTCCTTCTGGTTTAAGAGCAGTGAGCTTCTGCAAGGATCCAGTTCTTGCATTCTACAGAGGTGCCCAACCACCTACATAGGCTACCAAATTATATACCATGGTTATATTAATATTCCGCTGTCCTTCCCAACCGCCACTACTTCTATTAACAGTGCATTTCTATCTTACAAAGGCTCACCAAGCAATGACGCTGCTAATGAACAAATATTTCCTCAACACCCTGACTAGTGACCATCGCTCAGATCCTGCCAAAGTCTTAGACAGTCGTCAGTCGTAGGCTTAAATTTTGTTCGCAGTTTCTGCCTTTCGTTATTTTTCAGATAAGCTGTGTGTTAGCATTTTAATACTGGAGCCTTTTGTATTTCACACACGCAACAGTGCAACTGGATTCTCTGATGGAGTGCTTTTGAATTCTCGTCATGAAAAGCGCCAACTTATTACTGCACAAAACCCATAGACAACAAGAACACAAGGGAGTTTGTAATATCATATGACGTCACCAGCAGAGATCCTCACTTTGAAGAAAGTGTAAAGAGCTCAATTTCAAAACCCGATTTATGTCTTTGTAGGAACACGGGGCGTGCAGAGAGACAAGAAGCCGTTTTATTGTCGTGCACGCGATATAGAGCCCTGTCGTGGTCAGATGTTGCATAGGTAGGATAAATGTGTGCAGCGTCTCTTATCGATTTCAAAAAGAGTTGGGCAACTCAGCCTGTAGAGTGACTTGTTACGAGTTACATGAGTGGGATTTGTCTGCAGGAAGGGCAGAACGTCTGTTCTTCTCCTCACCGTCCATACCATCCCTGACGCCTTCTTGTCTAGCAGGCATTGAGCGGGCGGCAGTGATTCTGACAACTCTTCTTCGTTTGATGCCGAGGATACGCAATTGTGTAACATGCTCACACTCCACACATCTTGGTAACGCAGTTATTAGTTACGCACAGGGACTGCTACGCGTTGTTATTGATTTCAGACGCTTTCCATTTGCTGTAACTGACGTCTCTGTTTCTTTACTGCGACATTTTGTTGATACTTTACGAATTACCTGACGTTCTTGCATATTTCTGCAGTTCAGTTGGTTTTGTAATCTGAAAACTCTGACTCTTTTCGGAGTCCAAAGAAGGAGGCAATCAGCTTCTCCGCAACGACGGTAACTAACTGCCAATCACCACGGCGCCATAGGACAGGCTAGTTACCGGATTCGCTGCTTTACTTCTTGCGGCTGAATCTGTCAATGTATTGAGCTCTGAACGACACAGACCAGCAGATCTGCTGCACCAAGCAAACAGCACGATCCGAAATATACAGAATCAACAAATTCGAAAAAACCAAACAATCGAAATAATCCACTGCGTACGTGCTAAGGTTCAGGAAGATTCAGAGGAGAAGCGTTCTGATATGTTGACAGCACACAGTGTGGCTGTTGACAGCACACAGCATAAGTGCTGCGAGCTTAATAAATTTGTCTTCAGACATTCTGAGTGCTTTTCTTCCTCACCAAAATAACAGGAGAATATCTGAAAACTTCCTAAATGTTTTGCAGAATTTTCTGTGTTTTTATGAGTACCAGTGCACCAGTGCAAAGAATCAATAAAAACCAACAGCGTACTCCAAAATTTTAATATTACTAACCATGTATATCATCCCCAAAATATTTTTAACTTTTATAAAGTTATCTTCAAGGATAATTGTTTGGAAAGATCAAGAAGTTCGTACTTACCGAAGTACATATTGGTACTTCATATCTGTGGCCTATCAGCAGGTCTGTCTGAAAGTGACTTTGTACATGGTGGAAAAATGTTGCAGAGAACATAAGTAGTTGCTTTTACTATTGTGTGTGTCAGTTTGCTGGTTTTAAATGAATTGTTTACTTTGTAGAATTGCTGGGTATAAGGAGTAGGCGCAGAAAGAGCTGTGGGATGTCAGTAAAAACAGCGCACGGCTTTAATTAACGGTGTACTCACCTGCACAGTGTTGGATGGACACTGGACTGTACGTGTTGGTCTGTCAACTTCTTGTTTTTTTTGGGGAGCTCCGGAAGTTCTGTCAAAGTCGCAGAGTCGCAGGTGGCGCTGAGTCTGTCTGCTTTAGCTGAAATCTTCACCGAGTTCAACCAATCCTCCAATTCGTCCAGTAAGTCACGTGGCGACTTCCTGTACTCCTTGGCCACCAGCAGGCCAAGGGTTACCCACATTGCGTTGGAGGACATCATTGATCCTGGAAAATGAAAGCCATAACGATATCGGATTAGCTGCCATCTGAACTGTAGAAACGCGGAGAAATGCGAATTGTGATACAATTTTGCGTGCAGATTTGTTGGTCCAATTAACAAATAAATCTATGCAAATATTATTATATAATTATAGCAATGATTTATTCAACAGCGCTGTGACGTAAATCTGACACGTATTGCGATGTGCGGTCAGACTGACAGTTTAGTTTTGTTGTCTCTTAAATCTCGGGATTTAGGACTCTTCTGTCGTGTAACTGAAAAGTGGAGCGCTATTATTTGTCAAATTTAAAATTATAGGACTTTTTTTCCCTGTGACTGAAAATAGACTCATTATGTGTTAAAACGCTAAACTGTTTACATACGAGTTTGTACCGATAAAGTAAAATACACAGAAATACGAGTTTTTCACGTAAAAGCGAGAATTGTACAGACGATTTGTCGTAAAACTGAACACAATAGAAACACTGCGCTGTAAGACTTAAAAATGTGCGATTGCTGTGTTGTCGAAGTGGTTGCTGTACAGATACTGTGTCATAAATCTGCAAAATGTATGTTTATATTAAACCCAAAGACTGTAGTAAAGGTGCAGTTGACGTTATGCAGTTGCTGTCCGTGGGGATGTTGTGCCGTGAAATTCAGCATTGCGGACATCTTGTGTCCTAGAAATAAAAATTATAGCGAAATATTCTGTCGCACAATTACAGTCTACAGAGATATTTTCTCCACAGTACAAACTTTTCACATACAACTGCAATATTTAAACCTTAAGATGTTTCATCCGCACTGCGTTTTGTTCGAATTGTGTAAGACTGTGTTTTAATAAACATTAGTAAAATTTATAACTTTACAGGTAATTTTCCTTAAGAATGAAGAACAAAAGGAAATGTCGTAAAACTGAGAACTGTAGAGCTGAGTTATTGTAAGATAAAGAGTGTAGAGATATTGTGTGAGAAAAATCGTCAAATTTTAGACCTGCAGAGTGTCTTAGTTAAACTGAAAAATGGAAAAAGTTTTGGAGTAGAAAGGGGTTAGATATTGTAGTCACTGAAGTATAACATAAATGGGAATTGTAAAACACGTTTTCTAAATGTTAACACAGTTCGTGATCAGCCTGAACGCTGCTACTGAACACCTCTTCAAATTTTCAGCTGTTGATAAGCGTAGATAAAACAAAGACAGTGACCAAGAGCTGACATATTCAGTCGATATCAGAGCATACAGGGATTATGACACCACCGAATATTTTGCCTTATGTGCCTGATGAAGTGTGATTTTGTACGGTATGTGCAAAGAAACTGCAGTCCACGTTCTTCGGTTTTGGTTTTGCATGCCCAAAAATTGCGCGTAGAAAGTGCCTACTGAAAACGTAATGGAAATGAGCTAACACGTAACGTTTAGAGGAGCAACATAAGTAACCACTGTGTGAGCTGTGAATGCATTTTGTTCAGTGAACATCCTGGCAGAACAAATCGCAATATCGCAATATGTAATTCCACACGTACAGAACATCGGTCGGTCTACGTCACACCCACGCAGCCACAAACAAGCGTCCGTTCGGTGAGGCGTCGCTGTGGACCGGCACGGTGTGAGAGCTGCACGGCAGCTCGCTTGCCCCACTCTTCTCCTTTCACTTAGTCTGTTAAATTGAAATTCGTGACAGCCTGAAAGCCCTCCACTTCACCTACAAGAATGAAGATTCTAGCCGCGTGTTATAATTTATATGTTAGTCAGAGTGCCAATTGAAATCCAGTTTGGCGCATGGAGCCTCCAGTTCCACCATTCGCTCTAACATTGTGGGACGCAGACTTCAAGGCGTCACATTTCACAGGACTGAAAGCATAGCTTTTTAGACGTTCTTTAAGAAGTAAGAAAAGTGACGCTTGAGGTGAAGATCACGTCGTCCGTCCGTCCGTGCGTGACCTGTAATGATTTCCATGAAACTCGATATGGGTTGCACAAAACGTTTAGAGCAAGCACGAGTTTTGAGAAAGTCGGTTCAGTGACAGTCAGCCAGTCAGTCAGTCAGTCACATTCTACCGAAGGGTGAACGTGAATGCGAGGCGGCGCAGTTCCCTTATTTTCCGACAGATATCGGTGAATTTGGTCACAGGCGTACATGACGGTATCCAGTAAGTTTGTGTCGCATTAAAATTGGTGCAGGGAAATAAATAATTTTCTTAAGGATTAGAAGGAAATTTAGTCCATATTTTCTACATTTTTCTTCGACTTGGATAAAATTGGATACAAGAGGTGTCCGCAAAATTTTTTGAGTGATTTTGGTTTTTACGAAAATCGGCGTAGTAAGGCGTAAATGAACTTCTGTTCGTACTTTTCACACTTGCCTGATATGGGAGGAAATATGTGTAACAGATGTGCGTACTGAGTTGTTGGCATTCACAGCCTTAACTTATCTTGTTCGTAAGTGAAATTACATTTAAGCATCTGCCGAGAAACTACATGTAGATGACATTTTGAAAGTCAAGAAAATTCTTGTGCTACGTCACACAGTTCATTGGTTAGGAGTGTAGAGCGACCAGTACACTGGAATGAATCCAACCTGAAGTCCACACGGCTCGGACAGTTCCGGGGAAAATTCCTCCTTTAATATTTGGTCCGTGTGTGCAATTTCTTTAAGGTTGCTTTATAATAGGCCACGGCATTAACCTTTCAAATTAACCCATTACATAAATTTGATGCCAAATACGTGCTATCATTATTGTATGAGACAAAATGAAACAGAATACATTACAAAAACGAAATAAAAAATATACTTCGTCAGACACAAATATATTACAATTTATTAATTTAAATAGTGGCGACTAAATTAATAAAATGTAAAACAGATGTGTTTGACGAAGTATATATTTTATTTCATTTTTAATATTATACTTAAACACAACGGGATGTCCTCTAATAAAGAAAATAATGCATTACGTTTGAAATATTCTAATTTGGGGTTGAGAATGAGCGTAACTAAGCCCCTGTTTTCCTTCATGTCTTCATTGTGTGGCTGTTAAACGTCTGAAGGGCGAGGTTCAACTACATAATCTTTAAAAATTCAGTCTTCAGAGTGAAGGAAACAAGATCGAGTGCATTTCGTAGCGTCGCCAGTTAATGCTTTATGAAGATATTTAGACTGTTTATTGTAAAAATTGTAGGAAACAAATAAATTCGCCGTCTGGACTAAATGCCGATTTCGTTGTGCTGCAGCAGGCTGTGTCACCGCTGTGCTGGACTCGAGGAAACGAGGGAATTTGCAATTCTATTTCAAAACAATGAGAGACGTGCGTACGAATGGCAGCAGAGCACGGCAATTCGATTATGAAATAAAAACCACTTTCCTAGAAAGATATACAGAGTTCCTATTATTTCCGTACTGAGCACTGAAAGTGGGCGGCGCCATCGATCGCCACAAAGCAGCGCTATCGTCCTCCGTACGTTGAAAAGTGCGGCAGTAAAAGAAACTCTCTGTAATCGCAAGGTGATCCATCCCCGTTCTGTTGTATTCAAATGTTATGTTAACAGTCTTACACAACAAATACAAAAGTTTTCCAGGCTCCATTTCTTTCCCCGCGTGTTAACCACTTCTAAATGCAGATTACATAATTGTGTTTCTAAATTTCTTCTTTGATATATCATTTAATTTCATCTTTCTTTTCTTTAAAAGTTGCGCATTTTCTTGTACGTATAATTTGATGCTGTGGAGGTTTCGGTGGTACTGACTTGTGCAAAATGTCTACATGTATTGTGTAACACTGCTGTTTACTGTAACACTGCATTCTCTGTTCCTTTATTCGCAAGACAGAACACGCTACGTGTGAGACACACGACGGCAGCAGATAGATTTCTGTTCAATATCGTACTGTCTGTAGGACAGCGATACAGACAACCCAGTGCTCGCACCACACTACGCTTCATGCGTGATGCCAGCGTAAGCGTAAGTCTGCTCTGGCATAACGCGTCAGGGGGCGGCTGACTCTTCCACTGATCATTCAACGGGGACGCCGATGTGAATCCAATAGAACGCGGTGCAGAATTTGCTTATTTTGCTATCGTATCAAGACGGCTGGGGGGGGGGGGTCATGCAGAATTGGCAGACTGTAACTGGTCTGTTGCCTAGGGATTTTTGTACTGGGTGTAGCATAATTCAACTGGACTGTCGGCTACGAGCGGTTCCTACAAGGTGTAGCAAAATTGACCGCCATTGTCCACTCCAGTTCTTCATACAGGTTGTAACTTTGGCTGACTGGACATTTTGTCTCGCAGCGTCACAGCTTACAGCTCATTGAACAGCTTACTTACGACGTCACCGAGCGTCTCGTCATATACGGTCAGCATTCCGCTTCGCGTCTTGAACGGCCGGTGTCGGTTACAGGCTGAAACCTGCAATACTTGTGTCTGTTGAGACTTTCCTCATTCCATTGTGGGTCCGAACCATGAGCTTGACTGAGCTGAGAGAGTTGGCTGCCTAATAACAGAAAAGTGGGTAAGCAGATTTACGAGTCACGTGTCTTCATTCCGATTCGTCAGAAGCAGTTACAAAAGGTCACAACTGTTATCAGAAATTGGGTGATTTTGAAGGCCAAAATTCTGAATATTGAGATTCACGAAGTTGGAGATTCCACTGCACTGCAGGGTGGAGAGGAGAGTGGCGTTTGTTTTGCACTCCGACAGCCACAGTTTTTTCGCATGATATTTTTAAGAGATGCGCCGTGCCCTGTACTTACCCAGCAGGAATAAAATCTCAGAATTCTTTGCAATTTTAAAGATAATTTCAGTTTAAAAAAAACCCTGACTTTTCCGTGCCTTAGTTCTTCACTCGACTCGTGTGCCAGTCGGACAGTATCGGACTTGCTGACAGTCAACTGTAGTGACAGCCTGTCCGGATCTTCTGGTATTATCAGTCCTCAGTATGAAGGCAAATGATTTTCTTGGAAATTCGGTACACTTCTACCGAAGTCCGTAGAGTCACTCGCAGGAGATAAATTTCGGCATTCGACTTCCGACGTCTTCATGTACGATAGAAGCCAAAAATTGTGGGAGCAGCACCCTGTACTGTTGACACGAACTCTGACCACACACAGACACACTGTGTGAAGGAACAAGTGCCGTGCTGAAAAAAGTTGGAAGAATCGAAAGATGCAACTGACTTCGCAGACTTTTCTAGCTATCGATATTTACTGAGTTGACAAGTGTTCAAAGCAAGTAGTCCTTCTTTATTGCAGTGTGCTGTTGAATGAAAAGTCTATAGTCTGCCAATAATTTCTTGCGGTTTAACTCTTCAAAGCACAGTGGTAAATATGTGTGCCACGTGCCTTAAAATTAAATCCTCTTGTTTCCTCTCACACTGTGTCACAATGTTTCAAATGCTTCTCGCAGCACAGAGCGGTTTTTTACCAGAAGTTTAATAACAGATTCTTTCCTTGTAATTGAGACAGCGTATTGACGGTGAGGCAGAGCCACTTTGAATGTCGTTCAGTAGAGGATGAGGCTTGAACTTAATCATAGTCCAGTTCGGTGAGGTGCTTCAGCATCACGTTTGGTGATAGGAACAGCTGTGGCATAGTAGATCTGCTGGGATTATTACTTTTCTGTTCCGTTTAACAAATTTGTTACAAAGAACTGAACAACAAATGTTCATAATCACACTTCGCTACTCACAGTAAATACTTAAAAGCTTCCCTGCCAACTTCGCCACTGCAGTTACGCGTAACCGTAACCCCACTGTTCTGTGGAACGTAGGCGTTTGGGCTTGTCTGCAGAAGTCCTGGCGTGAGATATTCCAATTCGACGTGCTGTCAAGCAGCTGACGTCTTGGAATTCCGTTATTGGACTGTCATTTCGGCAGCCGCAGCGGCGCTTCGGCCCAGAGTTCCTAAACTGTATTTCGCGATCCCCTTGCCTTCTGCAACTGTTTGAAGACTCTGCAGGAAAAGCTGCTTGTGGTCAATCGTTTTTGTGTTGGCATTCATTTTGTTTCTAATACCAGACCTTCTGACGTTGCCGGTTGCAGTTCCGGCGTCATTTGCGGAATAAAAAAAATCATGAATGGGGTCCGTGTTCATCTCTCCGTCTGTCTGTCTATGACCTGGTATCTGTGACTAAACTGACTGTCGGAATTCGGTACAGAATTCCTTAGGGAAAGTGGTCGAGCAATCGCAGTTGTCGCGAGAAATGGCGCAGTGCCAAACACACCTTACATAACGGCCTAAATGAAGGTATGTCCGTAATTTTACATACGATTTTGACTGAAGTGGGTGCAGCTGGGTGCAGAATATTTACACACAGCGCCGCTCAGCGATTTTGAGTTCTGTAAAAATTGGTGCAATGACAGTTGAACTTTATGTAAGGGCGCGGTGGAATTACTGAACTTACTTTTGTTTGTAGCGTCGAGGTTAAGAATAAGTGGGGCTGAACCTCCACTTCTCGTGTACTCCTTCATGCTGTTCGTAGGGACAAATATACCCTTACTTTCTACATGTATTAAGTGAAATTACTTTCACGCACGTGCTGTGAATCCCATGAAATCAGAAACTAAAAAAATGCCTTGCTACATCCTGTGAAATGCGAGTCGAAGTGAACCATTTGCAGTGCTTTTGCTAAGGCGGTAGTGTGGAAGCGTAAGTAAGAGTAGAGCCAACAGGAGTGTGTTTACTGAGTTGTACGCATGGAATGTGTATGTAAATTCACATTAATCTGAGCCTTTAGAGCGAGACCTGTCTGTGTGAGAGACGGTCACAGCCCATCGCGGTAAGGAGGCTAGAAGAGACAACTATCAAGTCGCCAATGATCAGCGATAATACCGTTAAGCATTAGCATGACAGTTAATGTATATCGCTCCTACTCTGCAATGTGACAGGTCTGAATGTGTCTCGATCTTCAGCAGCTCTGTAAGGCGAACTGTGACCTTGATCGGAACGGTTGACTTCCGTCATCACAATTGCTGTCCACTGGCAGCAGGCCTTGACGACGAAGGGGGCGCCATTACAGCGTAGTTCTGTTGTGCGGACGTTTAACGTGCAATAAATACGTCAGGTGGGTTGGTTGGCAGTAGACATACAGACAGGACAGGTGTTCACATGTGGTTTCACGAGACACCGAGAGTTGCAACCAGCGCTCTCTGCACACATTCCTTCCCTTCCAGGTTTATTTTGTTCTTAACCTACCGTCGCGTGCTGTTTACTTTCTTCAGTTTGTAGACTAATTTTATATGCATTTTTTAAATCCAAGTCTTGTTCATGCAATATTTATTGGCCGTATGACTGATGCTATTTGGAAAGCAGCAAAAATGACACCGATGGTGCTCCTGTCGTCGTCGTAACTGACAGACTGCCAGACAGACAGATTGACAAAATCATTCACTAACTACATGGAGAAGTACCGTTCTTGAAGAAATGGCAGTTCCTCGGCCAGTCACAAAATTTGCCGTAATTCGTGGTGTCCTAATGTCACTGCCATGCTGACAAACCTTGCAACTTGTCACTGCCCCGGTAAAGGTAAAGGTAAAACGTAAAGTTCATCCTAGAACAAGCCACGAAGGCCCAGAGGGGAGCAGATGTATAGCTCTACTCTTCCTTCAACTTCGGCGCTATATGGGGGTGGGTAGTCAACGCCTTATCCCGGCTGCTTTACCCCCAGGAAAGACCCGGTACCCCTTGTATAGGAGTCTGGGTGGGCCGCGGGGCCGGTCTGGACGGGTGCGGAAAATCTCGCTCCCACTCGGGTTCGATCCCCAGACCGTCAGACCGTAGCGAGTCGCTGTACCGACTGAGCTATCCCGACCGACACCTTGTCACTGCCCTGAGCCAGACGAATTCAGTTTACCATCTGCCATCTTCTTATTTTCAGTATTCATTTAATATTAAATTTATCTCATATAATCTAACTCCCAGGAAAAACAATGACATTTTGTGAAGCATCGCTTTCAGACAGATCAACTGTATGATCGGAGGAAGATACTGAAGTTGGTGTTACAGATGGTGGGCGCTGTTTGTGTGGCTCAGTTGAGGTCCTGGCAGGGGGTGTTGTGCAACAGGACAGTTAATAATTATGTTTATCGGAGCTCGTTACACTGCGTCATCGTTGTCCAGTGACGATAAACAATTGTAGTGTGTTAATGTGGCGGTAATTTATGTCTGTTTAAGGAATTTCGGTGTTGCTCTTGTGGCAGGGCTGAATGTAATGTTTGAACTGGAACCGTTAGTAGTAAGAGTACATTGTGTCGCTGTCTGTGCGTTTGTTTACAGATAATACCTGGCAGACACAGTGGTAACTGTGTGTACCACCTACCTTAATATTAACAAGATTGAACATAGTGGTGTAAAGTAAGTAACATAGCGGCGCTTTCGGATCTTTGCATAATGACTGTTACTGGCATAATTCTAATATTTATAGTACATGTTTATTTATTTTGGAAATACGCAGTACTCAGAATACTGCACTCTGCCATCACACATTTACTGCCATGAGCTTTACCAACATTTCGAGATTAGGAGGTTATGCATAAAAATATTTCTTTGCTGATATTATGTTTAGATGTTCAATTATTTCTTTGGCCTCTCTGGATGTACCTATGTTTTTTAAGTATTTCGTAAATGGTGCAATAATAATAATGATAATAATTAACAGTAATTGATGTGTCACTTGGTGGTAAAAATATTTTATATCAAACGTGTCTTTTTGATTTTCAGTACAGAATTTTTTTAAGCTTACGTAACAAACAAACAAACGCACACTGATAAAATGTGCATTACCATATACTGATATTCACCTACATGTTTCTATCGGTTTTGCGACCATCTTCGTAGTACTCCATAAGAATACCGATAAAATACAACAATTACCCAAACTGTGTAAATAAAACCACTTAAATGTCACAGTGAATATGTGAAGCGGTCCGTACAGTTTCTGTTCATTGCAACAACATGTGGTTTTACTTGAGCAGTTTGGGCTACTCTTGTATTTTGTCAATAACCTTGTGAAACACCGTGATGATGGTCACAAAACCGACAGAATCATTGCGTTGGCTATTAATACAGGATAAAGCTTATAATATCAGTGCGAATTTGTTGGTTTGCTAAATAAGTGTCAAATTTGTTAATGCACGGGTATGGAATGTGTATACAAATTATTTTCTCTGAAAATCGTTTTATACCAAGAATAATTCAAAAGTATGTCAATTTACGTGGGTCTTACTTTCAAGTGTCTGCTATTTCAGTTGGACTGTAAACAGGACTCAACTGGACGACTAATTTTAGTAATAATCCTCTATATGATATTTTACGAAAATTCTTGTTGTGTGAACCAGACAGACAGACAGACCGACAGGCAAGATAAAGCTAGCAGTTGCGTTTTGCAGTTTTTTTCGTGTAAGCGTCGGAGATTTCTACGTTCTGCCCACACAGTGTATTTATGTGTTTTGTGTGGATCTGAGAACAAACATCGATTATTTCCCTATACAGCATTAACTGACTGGTTTGTATAACCGAGACGGAGTGTGTTTACTGCGCGGTACGGACTGGGTATTTAAATATAATTTGGGTTATATGCTTTATATGGATCTGAGAACAAACAGAGATTATTTCCCTATATAGCATTAACTGACTGGTTTGTATAACCGAGATGGAGTGTGTTTACTTCACGGTACGGACTGGGTATTTAAATATAATTTGGGTTATATGCTTTATATGGATCTGAGAACAAACAGCGATTATTTCCCTATACAGCATTAACTGGTTGGTATTTATAACCGAGACGGTGTGTGTTTACTGCGCGGTACGGACTGGGCATTTAAATGTAATTTGGGTTATATGCTTTAAATGGATCTGAGAACAAACAGCGATTATTTCCCTATACAACATTAACTGACTGGTTTGTATAACCGAGACGGAGTGTGTTTACTGCGCGGTACGGACTGGGTATTTAAATGTAATTTGGGTTAT
>Ga0131853_10015021_pt1 | contig 14170 bp, 9 predicted proteins | sample TergutLab28metaG_FD_92764 | JGI IMG/M metagenome (GOLD analysis project Ga0131853, IMG submission 92764) | Labiotermes labralis P1 segment gut microbial communities from Petit-Saut dam, French Guiana - Lab288 P1 (version 2) (version 2) | ecosystem: Host-associated > Arthropoda: Insects >... | reverse complement strand
CGGACGCTTGTGAGTGCGGTAATGAACTTTCGGGTTCCGTGAAATGCGGGGAATTTCTTGACAAGCTGCAAACCAGTTAGCTTCTCAAGAAGGACTCTGCACCATGGAGTAAGTAAGTAAGTAAGTAAGTAAGTAAGAAAGTAACGTATAATATTAGTCTGATTTTGTTTTGTCTTTTATATATAACTGCGTTTATAGGTTTCCCTTTCATCTCTGCAACATCAGCGACACAATTTTTCGTATCATCATGAAGAGGCAGTTGGTAGGCACACTTCTATATCATGCGTAATATTTTGGTTAGTGAAGACCCTAAGGGAGCTGGCGGACGAACCTACTCAGCATATGACGTAGCAGGACAGTGTGATCCATCCTGTCCCTCACTCCGCTATCACTGTAACGGTAAATGAGACTCTTTATTCGTCTGCCGATTGAAAATTTCAAAGGCCAAAAAATAAGAACTGACTTATAGTATATGCCTAAATGACAAAATGAGGACAAATCTGTTCATTCTTTCTGCTGCTTCCACGGCGATTGTTCTCGGTTCTGCAGCGAAGTCATGCATCATGCATGTTTAAATCATCAAAATATCGACTCGCTATGGGCCGCCAGCCGTGTTCGTTTAGTAATTCATTTGTATGGCAAGCACCAGTTAAGTAACCCCTCACCGCACGGTCAGAGATTCGCCTTCCACACACATGTGACGTGATCAGCCAACGATATTATGCATCACGCAACACGAGTGTTATTTGCTATATCCGGCACCCCGTAGCGCGTGGGTTTGTGTCTCCCTTGGGATGTATGTCTCATGTCACCAAACTGCTGTGACGAGCAGTTGCAAGCAGCACATCATTTGGCCACCAGAACCGGATTAATCCAGCCCAGTCAGGTGTAATCTCTGTTGCTACAAGATTAATTTCAACAGCATACTCTTGCGTCTGGGTCCCCCACACCACTTCCACGTTACGGACTTTTTAGTTTATTTAACGACTGCTTTTCAAATATTTAGACTATAATTCATCGCATAGGAGGTATGAAGATGGGAAAAATATGTTCAAGAAAGCAGTCGTGACCTGTATTACGATATAACCAGTGTAAATGAACATCGAAATTCTATAGGAAATTGTTTCCTCCATATCTTCGTCCTTTTACCACACATTCAAATTACTTTGGGTGGAAGCTGAAACTGAAGAATATTCTGTCATTAATAAAAACGTCCGCTAAATTTCATACTCGTTTCTCCGTCAGAACACACACTTTAGGTACACATTTCTTCTTCAGGTGGCACAGTTTCAAACACCAGGTACGGGCAAGAAAAGCACGGCATGAGAATGACATGAAGTGTCCAGATTTATAATGTATACGCACCTAACGGCACGCACGCGCTGTTGATCCAAGGATATGAGTGGAGAAACCCTGAAAATCTACGAAAAATGCTCAGTCACAAACGGAAACTGGGAACTCGTGAAAACGAAAGACAGCAGACTATTTAAATTCCACGTTCGTTGGATCTGGAATCTCGGGTTCGAATCCAGCTTGACACATTAACATTCAAGCAGCAAAGTTCCCTAAATCATGAAATGAAATGAGAAGTCATTAAAAGGTTCATTTATCACGCTGAGTTGTCATTATTTGTATACCTACTGCCCGAGCGCACCGATGCACTTGTATCCCCTTCGCGGGAGCTTTAAAATTCTGTTGCAGAAGAAATTAGGGTTTTGCATTCACAACCTTCCACAAACAGCCATTTCCATTACCTTGGTATTGTGGAGCTGCCGATCTGCCAAGCGATTCTTCAGCGTTACAAACAAATAAACCGTCGTGAGATGTGACCCTCCAGTATGACAACGTACCCCCACACAGCGCATGCGCAACACAAGAGCTATTGCAGTAGTTCCACTGCAGAGTTCTGGACCATCCACATTACAGTCCTGACCTTAACCGGTTCAAGGCTAGTGATTTGACTTATTAAAGACATAAAAACCCATGAAAGTTTTTACCAAACTAATCACTTTTTTACTAATTGCTTGCTTCTATGAAAAATGATAAGGAGACCACATTAATGACAAATGTAACTTAATACACCTGAATTTCCTGTTATGCTTCAAACCTAATACACAAATATTACAAAAAACATGAAAATTATAGACCTAAAGTGTTTTTAACCCAAAAGGAAAGGACCGTTGGAGGGTCATTGAGAACAAAATCGAAAAGAATTATAAAGTGAAGAGCTTTTGAATTTGTGCAATTCATGTAATATTGCAAAAACTGGCGCGGTCAAGGGAAGAGACCTAGAATGTAGGACAGGCCGAAAACGGGTACCAAATTTTTGTTACACTAGGCCTGCTTAGCCTGTGGTCCACGACACCCAGGGGGTCCATAGGAGTCCATGGATGAGATTTAAGGGACCCGTGAACGGGTGCAAAACAAGAAGCCAGTTTTCTTTGATTCAATGTCTTCTACGTTGAAATATGTCTTTGTGACAAGTAAAACCACAATATTAAGCCATTATTTCACTCCAAACAAGGATGGTGTAGCATGGGGTATCATTCTATACTGCCTTCCGCCATGGTTAGAGCGTTTTTAAAACCACAGTACTTTTCCATAAGAGAAATTATATAAATCGTGTTCTTGCATCAAGAGTATGGACATCTGTTTTGATGACGTCAATTCGTGGTCAAATTTTAGGGTAAACGTTTGGTTATGAAGTGTTCATATGAAATAATTTCTTTACAGACTAGCTCTTATGATGGTGTTTAATGTTGGAGAATTCTGGACGGTAGGTAGGAAAGAAATAATATTTATTTACAGTTCAGTACTTCTTTAAGAAAGTCATAGTTTGTGTATGACCTGCAGCTTATCCGGCAGATCCTTAGTTCTATTCAAAAGCCACGTCTCAAATATAATATAACATCTTCTCTTCCAAGCTTATTAATTTCATGTTTGTGCAATACTTATTACATTCGACATACAATATATCACTGTGCTTGTTTGTTTCATTGCTAAAAGTGACGGGGGTAAAGGCTTTAATACCTCTTGTGTGACAGGGTTCTTGTCAATGGAAGCATAGGCCAACACAGTTAAAAATACATCGGAGAATGTGGATCATTTTTTGTGAGATGAAGGTTCGATTTGAAAGGGCTGGAGATTTAACAAAATTTTTATTTTCCTCAGCACAAAAATTCTGGTCTTCCAGCATCCCGCAAGGCTGTTCATCGCATTACCAAGCAAAATAATTCAACGTCATTAGACAGACTTCGTTAAAAGGCATGCGTCTTGGAAGTGGTCGAACTTGTCTGTGGCTTAGGCCAGAGGATGAGAAGTGAAGCAACACCTTTGCCAAATTACGCCATCCACTACAGAAACATTGATATTTTTTTTTAATATTTTAAAGCGGTTCACGGGGTGGAACTGACAGCTACAAAATTTCCCTTCAGCGTTCAATTCGATAAAACAACTGAAGTCAATGCAGCCATCTCCTCTTTGTGCCGTTTTCGTCTGTTATGTTACATGCTGACACACTCAAAGTACAATTCCTACTTATTGAGCCCCTTCAAGAACCTATAAGGGTCTTCGACGTCTTAGAAACGGTGAAAAGTTTGTTTAGCAATCGAAACTTCTATACGAAGAAAATTCTTGGTACTCTGTGCACAAGCAGAGAACTTGCGATGCATTTTAACACATCTGATTTCGCTACTTTAACGATTAAATGAGCTCCACATTTATCGTGTCTCATTGTTCTTCAACGGGCATGGACTGGCGTCAAAGGCTGTGTCAGCGCTTCTGAAAGAACACGTTTATTGGCGTAAAAGTCGTCAAGTTCATCTGATCATGATCTTGAATCGTCGCCTTCTTAATAAGCTGGAACAGAATAAGGAGCTTTGCCCTAATATAAAGAATTTCGCTTAATTTTCAGAGAAAAGGCCTGAAAACGCCTGATTGAACTTCGGCTGTAAGGTTCACTTTTTCTAGAAAAAGGGGTAGCCCACAATTAGAAGAAGCTGAAGCGAAGGAGTTCACTCATATGTTGACCTAAGTGGCTGATGTTTTTTGGCCACTTGAATGACTTAAATCTTTCCAATCAAAGTCCTGCAGTCACTGTTATTAATGTCGGTAAAAAAAAAACTACAATATCCTTCAGCCAAGCTACCACTCTGAAACTGCCGTTTGAAGGTGGATAAATATGAGTAGCTTCTAATACTATAACAGTAATTGTCCGGGCATTAGTCGGGAGTGACAGGGTTATGGCAGTTACTCTACTGCAAAAGGAAATCCGCAGACACTTGGGAATACTGCAGAAATCTTCTGACATTTATGATTTTCTAGAAAATCTTAAAATTTAAACATATTTTAGTAATCCTTTCTTTGCTGACATAGCGAGGACCTTACCAAACTGGACATCTCTGACTTAGAACAAATTAAATGAAGCACATGCCTTAAACTTCAAGAGTTGTGGAGAATTCTGTTCTTCTTAGACAAAAAGCTACACTAACCTGGCACAGCCACGTGTAGGAAACAGGACCTTGTTTCTGCTGTTACCATCAAAATAAAAGTTCTAAATCGACTGGTTGTCAAAGATTACCTGTGCATTGCCACGTCAACGGCCACTTCAATCGAAACAACAACAGTGATGTCAAGGAAACGTTCTCATGACCATCAAGATTTTTTTTGTTTGCACAATTTTATTCAAGTTTTTCTTCGGAGGGGAGGGGGGGTGACCATTAGTTTTTAGATTATGAAACGTGAGTAAGGAAGGCATAATTCTTCGTAAGAATTGTTTTAACGTGTATCCTGTCTGTGTGAAAGAAATAAATTCCAGTGCAATAAAATCAATTGAATACAAAATTTGTGTGCACTTTCTGGGGAGGGTATCTCACAGCTTACATACGATATTCTCAAAGAAGTCCATTATTCAAAAAGGTTAAGAAACACTACCTCCACCTAAAAATGAATTTAATATTATACTGTGTCCTACAGAGCTAGGTTGTGCGGCTATGTGCTAAATTCATCTTGTTAAGAAAACGGGTTCAGAGACCAGGTTTTGCAAATTCAGGAAGGCGAGGCAACACTTTCTCACTGCAGTAAACATAAAGACTTAAAAGATCTGCCAGCACAAACTTAAATAATTCTGTTGGACAAAGACCCTATTTAAACCAGCAAAATGTAGCCTTACATCTTACTTTGTTATAATCTGACGGTCTGTCTGTCCGACAGACATGGACATAACGTATCTCTCACAGCGATAAGGATTCTTATTTTTGTTAATTTGGACGGACACACATACTGGAATAACACGGCGTCCTACCCCAATCCAATAGTACTTACACTTGCGTATGGAAGGCTATTTGACAGCATATTTTCAACCACATCCTTTCTGTAGGGTGATAATACATACGTAAAAGTTATGACCAAATTCGGGAAGCTATTTCGAGATTCCGTCTGCAATGACGGAGAAATTAAAGCGAAATCCATTCGGATAAGTAGCGCTAGTGACGAGATTCGAAAGAACGAGTCATAAAGTCAGATACACAGACACATAATACGTCACGATTTTCAAAACCAGGTTCTATAATGTTGCTGTTCTAACACTATTGTATTAATGGTTTGAATGTTATGACGGGTTCAGATCTATTAAGGGAATCTGTCTTTTCATTAGAATACTACATGTCTACAGGAAATGGGAAGATACCGGAAAATGCAAGAAGAAGCACTAGATCTCACTCCCTGCATAACTCGCTCTGGAAGAGGCTATGGACTTGTCGTAAGACACACTGCGTGATGATGATGATGATTATTATTATTATTAATGATCATGATAATGATAATGGTGGTGATGATGAAGACGGCGACGATGACGAAGATCATGATGATGATGATGATGATGGTGTTACATATATGTACAGTATATAAACAGGAAGAAAGTTTGAAATAAGTTGTTCAGTCAACACTTAATACCCATTAGCAAATGCTATAAATAAATCCCGCGGAGTTGGTGTATGTCATGAAAATCCTTAATGGTTATGTAGTTTTCCAGACACCTTTTTAAGCTCTCTTATGTAAGATAAAGGTACAAATCCTGGCTCAATTTCTTTGACGTGTTAAATAAACCTGTTAACATCCACTTGAAATTTATTTGTAACCATTTCATTTAGTCTTTTGATATGTTAGGGGGTGGTGTTCGTGAATATAATTGGCAATATTTCACTTTGTTTTGTTGTAACTATTTGTATTGGTGCTGATAATCTGAAATGTCTCATTGGGGTCCTGAAGCCTTCATTAAGGATAAATTATATAACCATAATAACCTACTTACAGACCACTGGATAGTACCAGATTTTTTTACCATAATATAAACAGCTAACTAGATGCAATAATAATAATAATAATAATAATAATAATAATTTTATCAGTAATTCCAATCAGCTCAACATGTTTAGGGCGAAAATTTCGCCCGAAACAGCTTGTGGTATAAAGCACCGATGATGCGGCAGCTGTAAACACAGTCTAGCGCTCCTGAGGATGGGCAAAATTATAGCCCGAAACATGTTGAGCTGATTGAAATTATTAATAGAAGAATTATTGTTGCATCTAGTTGACTGTTCATATTATTGTATCAATGATGCACGGCCACACAAACATCAATTTTTTTTTTTATTGTGAGGCTTGAACCCCATTCTGGTTCATGGTCTCCCTTTACGGGGCTTCGCGATAACACACATAGGACCCACCACACTCGGTAGACTCCTCTGGGCGAGTGATCGGCCCGTCGCAGACACCTCTGCCTGCTAACACGCAACACTCTAAAGAGAAAAACATCCATGCTTCCGGCAGGATTCGAACCCGCAATCCCAGCAAGCGAGAATGCGCAGACCCACTCCTTAGACCACGTGGCCACCGGGAGCAGCATTAGGGTTTATTTAGATATTTCTTAATTGCAACTAGTGTTGTCGACCAACCGCTTGAATTGGGAAAGGAAAGGAACATTTCATAAACAGAACTTAAAGTGGTTCAGAAGAGTACCATGTGTTTCAATTTTAACACAACTCTGAAAGAATGTTTGAAAATGACTAGTATGAAAACAGAATTGTAGCTTCATTCGATTCAAGAGTGAGTTCGGAAGTGGTGGAGAGAATGAATTTCACTTGACATACAGAAGGAATGTTAAGTGACGACTCAATAGTCAACATCTGTTACATCGGAACAACTAATAACTACTTTTTTCAATTTTCTTCTTATTATTCTTGCCTCTTGTACTTTTCAGCCAACGGTACAGAGTTTTCTGCTTCATTCAGTTTGTTAATTTTATAAGACCCGTAGGATGAGAGGCTAACCCATCTGAAGGACTCTATTAACTAAGTTCATATCATTATGTACGAAGGATGGACAATTACCAAGGTTCGCTAAACCATAAAAATTAAATGAAAAATCTTTACAACCTTAAGCGAAGCTAAATTATTCTAGTGATATCATCATTTTTCACCGTAATCTTCTTCATATTGATGCATTTCCCTATCTTAGCGCGAGTTTAGTAAATCCTTCGCACTAGAAAATGGGCTCTTGAATTAACACATATTCTGCACAAGACCCTCTTCATTATTCTGGGATCGTCGACCTTCAAAATGGTATTTCACCCGTCCATATGTGGTTTCAATATCAATTTTCATGGAAGTAAGCAACTAGTACAAAACTTATTTTGGTAGAATATGTCATAATCCTCACTATCCCAAGTTCTATTGACGTACTACAGATTCTTCAGAAAATATGGAAAAGTTCTCGTAACTCTGAAAAGATGTGCAAAATTAGAAAACAAAGGAATGGAATATCTTTTCTTGAGTTATACTGTCTTGGTGTTTTAGTAAAGAAGCTCAGTAAAGTGTTCGTGTTGCTGACAGACAGACTTTTATTTGTGGAAGAAATAGTGCCCTAGTATAACACTAATTTCAGTGAACAGAGAGTATTACTAAGTTGCATGGAAATACTGTACGTAATACAAAAGTTTTTTGTACCAAATAATAAGGCGTTATCCAGCCAAAATGTTGCGCAAGAAGTAACAAAATTAATGAATAAATTTACAGACTATGTATGTCATATATTAATTTATAATGAAAAAAGAAAGGAAGGCTGACTCTATTGGTCACACCTTGCTTAGGAACTGCCTTCTAAAACACGTCACTGAAGGAAAGTTAGAATGAATGATAGGAGTGACGGGAATACGAGAAAGAAGATGTAAGCAGCTAATGGATTACCGTAAGGAGAGGAGAGAATTCTGAAAATTGATAGAGGAAGCACTAGCTCGCACTCTGTGGATAACTCGCTCTGGTAGAGGCCACAAATCTTTCGTAAAGATGACTACGGAATGAATAAAGTAATTAATTAAATTGTTCATTTATTTATTTACTTACTTGTTTTTTGACAGACTGGAATATTCTATGTGTAAAGATACTGGATTCTGATTTGACGATCGGGTTTTGATTCGCGGCCTGGCAAGATCTCTTCCTTCTTCATCGCGCTCACATCAACTCTGCGTAACACCCAGCCTACTATGCAGTGTGTCCCGAGAAACGTTTCTCCAGTTAAAAAGCATCAGGAGAAAACCGTTCGCCCACCTCTAGAACTGCGTGCACTGTCCAGCACTCAACGGACTCTCCCAAGTGTCCTTCCTACACAGCATGGTGTTCAGACAGCGCGGGCAATTATTTACAGATTTTGTTAACAGCAGTAAACTTATCTTCGCGAGGTTTAAGGCTCTCACTGCGTTAGTAATGAAGATTCAAGTCTCCTGGGCCTTTGCAAGAAAAAGGCAGCAATTCTGGTGTTCCCATTTCCTTGTCAGCTCCGCACCTTCCTACCTGCACTTGCCAGCCGCATCTCAAACAACCCTCACTCAGCCTCCCGTCTCTAAATAGGTACCTATTATACCCACCAATTTTTCCAGTCCCCACGGCTGACCACCACTCAGTTCCCACAACTTTCTCTCCTGTTCCAACACTGACTCCACCGACTGCACAGCACTACAGCTTCCACTAGCTCAACTTTTCAGTTTTCCTTACCTACAAATTACATCCATACTTTCCGGCGCCAGTAACTTTTGTGGGCTGCAAGAACCTGAATTTGGAGGCAAAACGATCTCCCCGAAATTTCGGTAAATACCTACTGGTCATCATGACGTAACATCCCAGAAGACTTGAAAACTGTATGATTGTATTCTTTTATTTATTTCTGTATTTATTTGTCTTGACAGATTTTACTGGGCAAATTTCTTCTCGACTTAGGTACGACGATCATTCTAAACTAAAGGTTCAGAAATAGGGTGTGGAAATGCGAATTGAAATGAAGTGACGCAGAGCATGATCTGAAGACAAACTGTTGTAAACATGGTGCTGGATTCTGGGCTCGCATAAAAAGTGGCAACATTTTGCACAATGTAGTTAGGCGATGACACGCAGCTTTGGTCGAGAAGCAGGAAAAACCAAATATTTTATTTCGAACAAGGGGAACATGTATTTATACAAACGGTAGTATAAAAGATTTCTCCCCTGTTGAAAGGGCTTTTCTTTCACTGTTTTGACATGTGCACCACAGACGAAAGAAACACAGTCTAATAAAAATGAAGAGTAACGATGGAATTGGTGATTTCCTTGGCAAAACGCGCTGCCGAATGATTCATCGTCGCCACACGTGCTGTGTTCTGACGTTAATATCTGCTGACCACGAGGATGTAACATGCGTGATTCACTTACTAAATCTTCAGCAAGGTTTCTGCCGCATTGTTTACAGTGTGCACAGTGACGGCTTTGCCTACACAACGGTTCAAAAACAACGTGAGTTAGAAAAACACATGGAGTCTATTGCATAAACACTAAGAAACATTCAAGTGCTTCTGCGTTATTGTCAGCTCATTTGATGTCAGAACCAACATTTTGCATTTGCTGACTTATCTCTATTCGTAAAAGCTTTGTGTTTTGTCATAAACTGAACCTTAAATAACAGTAAATTTGATCATGTCTAAATCTTAAAGAGAACGCGTTTCTCTCCCTACAGATATTTTTATATCTGGGTATCCACACTCGTCCTTGGCGTCTGAAAAGTAAACGGATCATTGTTTACAAGAAACCTGGACTCAAAAATGTGGAAGATTGTTTCTTAAGGTATGAAAGGACAGATTTTCAGTTCTTCCAGAACTATAAGAGTGTTTGGATTTGTGAGGAAAATGATACTATCCTGAAACTGCCTGAAGAAATTGAGAAAACTACGAAATTATCAGTTAGTACATAACTAACACAAGTCAGATTCTTTTACCAGTGAGACAAACCTGGTGAAAGGGATACAAATATTGTGAATAACTCTCGTCTCATCTATTCGAAACTGACCGTGTTACAACATTGGTCCGGGAAAAGTCGTTCGGGGTTCCCGTTTTTTAACCTCGGTCTCTGATACCACCTGGTGTCAAATTCACTGGTGGCATTCCGACAGCGAAATGTCGCTAAATGTAGGCGGCTCTTACAACACGATAAACCCAACATTCTCGTATTTTGAATGTTAGTACCAACGTGCAAAAATGTCCTGTTAAAGTAAAAGATAGAATTTGAATTTCGTTTTATTGCTGGTATATTTGTTGTGTTCGACTTGATTATTGATTGCTTACAGAGGAAACAATAACAGACTACAAAAAAATAATATGTATTACGATTTAGTAGATCCTGAACAAAACTTTCGATACAGCTGCACTGATTCAGAGAGAAAATATTTCTGGATTTAAGAAAAAAAGCCTTCTTGAAATAAGAATTTTTAGGTAACCGTACGTATGGAATCTGTATCAACTGCTGCAGTCAAATAATACTGACATCCTTGATAATGAATATCATATAAATGATCCTAAATCACATCCCATCTTGTCTCGTAGATACCTATCATTCTTGACGAATGACTCCTTTTAAATTCACACAAATTTAAACAAGTAAACATAAGGTGCACCAATCATAGGACCATGGTTGCCTAGGAGACTAATTTTTGTACGGTGGAGCCTATAGTTTGAGGGTCCTCAGTATGGAAGTTGCTTAAAATTAACATTCTGACTCCCAGAATTTTGAGGTGATCTTATATTTTTTTTTAAATTCGTGGATGGCGGATGTAAAGTATATTACATACTCACAAACGACATGTTTCGACCTCTGTTATTAGGCCATCTTCAGATCGAATAAATAAATATATGTATGCTTACGCTTCTGTGTGGATTTTGTAAGTTATTCGACCTGAAGATAGTCTAATAAGGTGGGCCGAAACATGTGGCTTGCGGCTGTGTAATATAATCTACGTTACTGAAGTTGGATTAACTGAAAAGACATTCATTAAGTACTGAAACACAGGAAGACCAGGAGGAAAATGATACCTTCACCTATCAACTTTCTAGCACTGGATACTTGTGAATATATTTAACTACGTCCTTTAAAGTGCACAGTCGTCAGCCGAAGTACACGTACGTGCTGCATATCACGACGTTCTGTAATCTTCTGCACAGAAATTGTCATGGCTGCGGTAGAACTAAATCTGTATCTCCATTCTTTACTGATAAACACGACACAGTGCGACGTAATTTCACTGAAATTGGAATTAACGTAGAGGCACTGACGTCACACAAAAAATACAAAATCCTAATAAGGCAACACAGAATATTCTAGGTCATTTCTACTTTCTTGGCCTTCGTTTTATTCGCAAATTATTTTGTTATTCCTTTTATATCTTTTATTTTACTTCTTCCATTCTTCTTTCTTAGTTTTCCTTCATGTTTCCCCTTTTCTTCATATTCTTCCTTATATCGTTATTTCAGTTACGTTTTGTTTGCAAATTCGTGTGTCGTGATCGTGTAGCCGGTACAGCGATTCGCTACGAGTTGGACGGTCCGGGGATCGAATCCCTGTGGTGGCGAATTTTCCGCACGCGTCCAGAACGGTCCTGGGTTCCACCCAGCCTCCTGTAAAACGAGTACCGGGTCTCCTTCCCAGGGATAAAGAGGTGAAGGGTAGAGTTGACCACTCACCCTATCTAGAGCCGGGGTTAAAAGAAGACTAGAGCTATGACTCTACTCTCCCTCTGGGCCTTCATGTCCTATTAAATGACCTTTACCTTTACTTTTTTAATTTTGTTACAGCTTCGACCGTGTAATTAGTTTAATATTTCAAATATTTTATTTTGTTTTATTAATATTTCTGTTAATCCTCTCTTTGTATGCTTAATAGTATTACAGTTCTGGGATGCGCTGTCAAGTACTTTGGCAAACTTTTACCGAAGTTTCAAAGCAACTGCTACGTTGCTTCCTCAGGGTGATTCCTAACATGGCGATCAAGTAAAAGATTCCTCTGAAACTTTTGTACACTTATACCAGACTACACGGTGTTACATCTCAGACGACAGTACCCTTCACAGGCACCCCAAAGCAAACCTCAAATCTCCAACTAAATTTACGTGGATAAATACCGGTCCTTCTGGAAAACAGTGGTGTCAGACCTGACCGTGATACTCAAATTGTAAAGCTGGAGGTAGCTTGCTTCTTGGAAACGTCTATGACTCTACAAGTTGACACGGTACAAAAAGCCACAAAAACCCAACCGTGTAAACCTCATCATCTGTATATGTTCAGTCAGCGCAATTAGCGGCACCTAACAGTTCTAAGACTGAAGACGCTTTCGTAACTCATAAAGAACACCGTCCACGTCCATTAGGAAGACCAGGCAGTTGATGCTGCATAGACTAATGACTGTTACTTATTCTACGAAAACGCGAAAACGCTAAGCACATAAATGTACACTGTATGAGCAAAATGCAGTTTCTCAGTGTAGTACATATATATAGTTAACTTGTGGTTTTAAAATATTAAAATCTGGCAATGACTTTTTACTTCCATTCTGTCTCCCAGTTTCCGTTCTTGATATTCAACCTGCGTCTTTTTTTTTATTTTTTTGTAAAGGTTTTACTTGAAACCTAATATTAATATTTTATATTTTTATGGTGATTTTTAGCGTTATTTTCTGTACCTCTTGTTTCATACGGTGTACCCGGCAACGCAGCTCAATGAGGCACTGCTCTCTAAGCCGGAAATTCGCGACTTCGATTCCCCATTAAATCATTGGAATTTTTCTTTGACTTATTCCTTCCGGCCTCACTACGGCATTGAGGTCGACCCAGCTCCTAATAGAACTGAGAATCAGGAATTTATCCTGGGGGGGGGGGTAAAGACAGCCGGTGAGTAGGAATAAACCTTATCACTTTCATGTGTCGATTTTTTAAAAATCCTTCGAGCCTCAACCGCCTGGAACCCCAAGGACCTGTCCACGTCTCGGATAATTTTACGTTTGTGTGTTTCATATTTGCACCGTATTTTGATATGCATGTATGCGCATTACACGATTCTCACCGCATCACCACCCAGAGTACAAAGTTGACTGGTTTGTATTTTAACTGTATAATCAGTCTTTTGTAAGAGGAAGACGAAACGTCGGTGTGCTTGCCTGGCGCCAGCGACTGCAGATGCTGACAATACCATTTTTCATTGCTTTCTATAGGCAAGACTTAACCGATATTATCAGGGGCTCTCTGCAGGGCGGCATTTATTTTTGTAGGGAGGAAACACAAATTCTTTTCTGACAGCCTTGCGGTATGTGTGTAGATTCTTCTCAGCCCTCCCTTCACCCCTCCTTCAACCACACCACTAAGTTCAATTCCTAACCTTCGTGATTTATGACGCTCAAGTAAACCCAACTTGTGCAGATTATGCAAAAGTGACAAAGCACAGGCGAAGAAATAAGCCGATAGTTCCTTTCCTTATAGTTACGGTATTTTCGAAACGGTTTCTCATTCTACTGCGGAATTCTCGATTTCCCACATTCATACAAATGGAGCAGAGCTTCAACTTTGATTGATTTCATTTAAAATGACAGAATTTCATAGGCTGTATGATAGATGGCGTAACTCATTTCGGAGTAGTACTCCCCTTATAAAGCCGACCCATAATGCTTTTAATACTCTCTCCTCACTGGCACTTTGTTCTGGGCCATATATTCTTGCTCTTAGCCCCCGTCCCCCCCCGCCCCCCCCCCCCACCCCAAAACCACACCACACCAACTATCTCACTTAAAACACTTATAAACAAATACACTCCATAACTCCACCATCAATT